>Ga0302288_1000178_pt1 | contig 59896 bp, 44 predicted proteins | sample III_Fen_N1_1_FD_194549 | JGI IMG/M metagenome (GOLD analysis project Ga0302288, IMG submission 194549) | Peat permafrost microbial communities from Stordalen Mire near Abisko, Sweden - III_Fen_N1_1 | ecosystem: Environmental > Terrestrial > Soil > Wetlands > Permafrost | place: Sweden: Abisko... | reverse complement strand
AACGGTTTGCCTTCTTGCAAACCTTTTAACGCTTCTGCTTCAAAAGTGTTAAAATCAAATACTGGAGTATTCATATTGTGTCAAATTTATATAAAATATAGTTTGACACAGTTTATTGTATAGACTCGATTTTCCATCTCGGGAGCATGATTTTCATGGTCGGGAGCGTGAAATTCATGGTCGGGAGCGTGAAATTCGTGGTCGGGACATGGAAAAATGATAAAGGACTTTTTATTTGATCGAATCCTTTTTTTATCGGAACACTTGCTGACTTGTCATCGCTCTTCTTTGCTCTTGTCATTGCTCTTCTTTGGTCTTGTCATCGGTCTTCTTTGGTCTTGTCATTGCTCTTCTTTGGTCTTGTCATCGGTCTTCTTTGGTCTTGTCATTGCTCTTCTTTGGTCTTGTCATTGCTCTTCTTTGGTCTTGTCATCGCTCTCATTTTTCTTGTCATTGGTCTCCTTTTTCTTGTCATTGGTCTCCTTTTTCATATCATCGCTCTCCTTTTTGTTGTCATCGGTCTCCTTTTTGTTGTCATTGCTCTCCTTTTTGTTATCATCGCTCTCCTTTTGTTAATCATTTGGCTTCTTTTTTATTCCCAATGTCAACGGTGAAGCGGCACAAAGCCTCTACCTGCTGCCTTTTTTTTATTTGTCTGACAACTCCAACGGCAATAAAAATCTCGGAATGATGCTTTTCATTGCCGTTAGGCTTTTGCCAACGGTCTTAAATATCCAGGAAGATGCTTTGGCTTTAAACTCATTATTGTTATTAATTCCTTACATGTATTTTCCTTATGAACATACTTATCAGGAAGAGACTTAATATATCGGAAAAGGAAGTTTCTATATTTATTGTAACTTTGCTGTCGTGTACCATTGCTTTCAATAAAGTGTTGCAAGCCTAACCAATAAAATAAAGACATTGTCGTTCGATCCTTTTTCCATAGATCTACCCATAACGGAAATCATCCCCACAGTTAAGAATCTGCTTTTGCAGAACAACACACTCATTGTTAATGCTCCGGCGGGAGCGGGTAAAAGCACCTTGCTGCCTCTGGCTTTGTATCAGGAATCGTGGCTGGGTGGTAAACAAATTATAATGCTTGAGCCCCGGCGTCTTGCCACCAGCACCATAGCATCACGCATGGCAATGCTATTGGGTGAGGCTGTGGGGAAAACGGTTGGCTATCAAATCCGTTTCGAAAACAAAACCAGTGCCTCCACCCGTGTTAAAGTGCTTACCGAAGGTATTCTTGCACGAATGCTTTTGAGCGATAATGCTCTCGATGGCGTTGGTATGGTTATTTTTGACGAATTTCACGAACGCAGTCTCTTTGCCGACGAGGCATTGGCTCTATGCAGGGAAGCACAGTCTGTTCTTCGTCCCGACTTACGCATTGTGGTGATGTCGGCAACGCTCGATATGCCAAAGCTAACCGAATTGTTGAAAGCTCCCGTAGCCCAAAGCATGGGGCGTCAATATCCGGTAGAAATCATCTACTCCGATCCCCAGTCTGAAGACATCCAGTTCCTGCCCGAGATGGTTTGCAAAACAATAACGAAAGCCGTTACCGAAAAAGAAGGCGACACGCTGGTCTTTCTGCCCGGCGAATCGGAAATAAGGAAAACCGAAGAGCTTTTAAAAAAGCGTCTTCCGCATTTTGTCATTAATCCCTTGTATGGAAAACTGGCTCACGCCATGCAAAACCATGCAATAGTTCCCAACAAAGCCGGGAAACGAAAGATTGTGCTGGCAACATCGATTGCCGAAACAAGTTTAACAATCGAAAATATAAAAATAGTGGTCGATACCGGTTACGGACGCACATCACGTTTTGATCCCAATTCAGGATTGTCGCATCTTGAAACAATACGTATTTCAAAAGATTCGGCCGATCAACGGGCTGGTCGTGCCGGACGTTTAACAGCAGGAACCTGTTACCGGATGTGGTCGAAAGCCACTCACGAGCGTTTGCAGGATCATCGTATTCCCGAAATAATGGAAGCTGATCTGGCTCCTATGCTACTTGATCTGGCTGAATGGGGAACTGTCGATGTCCGACAACTGACTTGGCTCACACCACCACCCAAAGGAGCATTGATGCAGGCTTACGAAACATTGCAGCAGCTCGATGCCCTCGATAATGGACGTATTACCGCCCAGGGGAAACTCATCAACAAACTGCCCTGTCATCCGCGAATTGCTCATTTATTGCTCATGGCCAAAGAACACGATTCTTTGGCACTGGCAACTGATCTGGCAGCCATCCTGGAAGAAAAAGATCCGCTTCCCAAAGACGCGGGTGTTGATATCAATCTACGAATTGAAGCTTTACGCCGTCAACGTTCACGCAACGATGTGCAGCGAAGCATGTCACGCATCGAGAAAGTTGCCGCATCCTATCGTAAAATGTTTAACATCGATGCCGATAATGGAATATTCGATTCATCGGAAACCGGTCTTTTGCTTGTTTCAGCATATCCCGAACGCATAGCTTGTGCACGTCGCGGAAACAATGCACAATATCAGCTTTCCAATGGAAGTTATGCCATGTTCAGCCATCGAGACGATTTATCTGCTGAATCCTGGTTGGTTGTAGCCAATATGGATGCCCGCGATGGTATGGGAAAGATTTTTCTTGCTTCATCGTTAAACCCCAAAGATCTGGCACCACTGGTCAAAGAGCAGGAAATTGTTGTGTGGGACACTCGCAAAGGCGGACTTATTGCAACCCGTGATAAACGTATTGGAGGAATAGTGCTGCAATCGAAACCGCTACCTGTTCCCGATGAAAGATATCGTGTAAAAGCAATTTCCGATGCCATTCAAAAAGAAGGAAAGACCTTGCTTAATTTCGACGAAAATGTGTGTCAATGGCAAAACAGGATATTAAGCCTCAGGAAATGGCGTCCACAGGAGGAATGGCCCGATGTCAGCACCTTCGCACTGTTACTTACCAATATGGAATGGCTTAGCCCTTATTTAACAACGGTGAAGACAAACGAAGATCTGATGAAAATTGATCTGATGAAAATACTGCCTGGCTTACTCGACTGGGAAAAACAAAAACGATTAGATATATTGGCACCACAAACCATTGCCGTGCCTAGTGGATCGCACATTACAATACAATATTCGGTCAATGGCAATCAGCCGGTGCTTGCTGTTCGTTTGCAGGAACTGTTTGGTCTTGCCGACACTCCAGTTATAAACGAAGGTTGCACATCGTTACTGATGCATCTGTTATCGCCAGGCTATAAACTGGTTCAGATAACTTCAGACTTACGTAGTTTCTGGGATAATGCCTATTTTGATGTAAAAAAAGAATTCAGGATAAAATATTCAAAGCATTCGTGGCCCGATGATCCGTGGACATCAACACCTGTTAGAGGTGTTTTGAAGAAAAGTATACAAATACATTAGGAATGGGGTAGAGTTATCCTCGGGTCAGACTTATTTCTTCGAGTTCTTTAGAATCTGATTCCCACAATCAAAATATCATCGGTTTGAGGCTCGTCACCTTTCCATTGTGTGTGGAGTTGTTCCAGTTCTTCACATTGAGCTTTCATCGATTTATTTTGAATCGAAACCAGTTGTTCCTTAAATGTTTTACTTCGCATCTTTTTTGTTCCATCGTCATTAAACTGGTCTTCATAGCCGTCGGAAAAGAGATAGAGAGTATCACCTTTTTCAATTTGGAATTCAAAAGATGTGAAATTTGTTTCTCTTGTGTGAATTCCAAGAGGAATTTTGTTGGGTTTATATTCGATTAATGTTTGTGGATCATCTTTTTTGAATAAATACAGGGGACGGTTTGCTCCTGAGAATTCCGCCTTTTTGCTTATTGCATTAATTTCAACAATAGCCATGTCTATTCCATCTTTTGCTTTTGTTGAAAAATCATGTTGTTTCAGTGCGTCTTTTATTTGTTGACGGATATTGTTGAGAATCTCGTTAGGTTTTTGAAGTCCCGGTTTTCGGATCGATTCTGACAGGAAACTAATGCCAAGCATACTCATCAAAGCTCCGGGAATGCCATGACCGGTGCAATCGGCAACCGTTATTATTAGATGATCTTCAACCACATTAAACATAAAAAAGTCACCACTTATGATATCTTTGGGTTTATACAAGATAAATGATTCGGAACAATAAGGATTCAATATCTGTTGTTTTGGTAATGCGGCGTTCTGTATTTCCTTTGCATAATGAATACTATCGGTGATTGTTTTATTTTTAACCTCAAGTTCTGTCTTCTGTCTTTCCGTTTCAGTGTTTAGTTGTATTAACTTTTCTTCCGCGTTATAATTGATTGTTTGTAAATATAAAAAGCCCGAAATGAAAATAATAAAACAGATTACCGAGCTAAAGTCTATCATCTTTAAATTATTAATCATTGCAGGATCATAATTAGATAAAATAGGAATATAAGGATTTATTATATCGGTTAAAAAGTACATAAAAACGACCCAGATGATTCCAAAAATAAGTTTTCTCTTTTCCGTTAAATCAAAAAGGATGATTGGAGCAACAATAATCGATATGTACGGTATTTTCATGCTTAGACTATATCTGTCACTTAAAAAACCGGAAACAATCATAAGGTTTATTGTTGGTAGAATGGTGAGATAAATACGTGAAAACGTATGGAGTTTGAACTTGTTAAGCAGAATGGTGGACATGTAGAATAATCCTACTAAAAAAGGAGTAAAGAAAATAGGCGATTCAACAATAATAAGCAGATAAAGACTTGTGAATATTGGTAAAATGCTTACCGTGAAAGCTAATTGGTTACATATAATTATTTTGCGTTTTAGTCTGTTGTTGTCAATGTCACTTGTTCCGCAATTTGAAATCGTTTCCCACGAATGTTTTAAGAGTTGTGCAAGTTTGGATATATAAGGTTCGTCTTTCTCTTTTATCATAAATAATCACTAGGATTTATTAAGAATAGAATTGGTTCTATCCATTTTTCTGCAAATATAGAAATTCAAAACAAAATGCACTTAAGTAGTCTTTAAAGTTTTGGCGAGGAAATAATGTGTTCAACATATCAGAGACTACGCAATATGTCAGAGCAATTTACTTTCAGTATTTTTTAAAGCCAATGTAATTTCCCTTTTACCAATTGGTCCCGGTTTTTTTTCGATCGAAAAACCAACGGCTTTCATGTTCCGCCGCACCTGTCCTTTGGCACAATAGGTCGAAAGAATACCACCATCGTTAATGGAGTGGAAGATGGTTCTAAAAATCTGTTCAGTCCACAGTTGAGGTTGCTTATCGGGAGCAAAAGCATCGAAATACACCAGATCGTAGTTTCTTGTCGGCAGCCATTCAACCAAATCAACCAGACTTTTTCGAATGGTAAAATTGTGAGAAATAACAACATCTTGTTCCCACAGACATTCGTGTAATTGTGTTAGTAATAAATCGCTCCGCAGCTCATTTATTTCTCCAAAATTGAGTTGTAAATATTCTTCAGCTTGAAGCGGATATTTTTCCAAACAATGATAATCGATTTGCAGATCGTTTGAATTGGCTTCCAGAAGTGTAAGTAAAGCATTAAGTCCCGTTCCAAAACCAATTTCGAGAATAGAAAGCGACCTCTTGTTACAAAGTTTCAGCCCATTATTAATAAATATATGTTGCGATTCCTGCATTGCTCCGTGAATGGAATGATAATGTTCGTTCAACTCCTCCACATAAATGGATTGTGAACCATCTTCGGTAAACAATATTTTACGTTCAAACATTTGAAATTTATTTATGAGGTAAAAGTAGTTTTTTTCTACCTTTGCCTGTAAGAATGAATGAAGTAATTCATCTAAAAAAGAAAATATAAATCTATGCAAAAAATAAAAGTTACCAATCCTATAGTAGAACTCGATGGAGACGAAATGACCAGAATTATCTGGACGATGATTAAAGAAAAAATGATTTTCCCATTTCTTGACTTGGACATTAAATATTATGACTTGGGAATAGAAAATCGGGACAAAACCGATGACAAGGTTACTTTTGAATCGGCTGAAGCAATCAAAAAGTACAACGTAGGCATCAAATGTGCAACCATCACTCCAGACGAAGCTCGTGTAAAAGAATTCAATCTGAAACGCATGTATAAATCGCCGAATGGAACTATTCGTAATATTTTAAACGGAACCGTATTTCGTGAACCAATTGTAATCAATAACATACCTCGATTGGTTCCCGGTTGGACACAATCAATCTGCATCGGACGTCATGCTTTTGGCGATCAATATATGGCTACCGATTTTACTGTAAAAGGGAAAGGTAAACTCACCATCAGCTTCAAATCGGAAGACGGGAAAACAGATCAGGAATTCACGGTTCATGATTATAAAGGTGATGGCGTAGCAATGGCAATGTACAACACGGATGAATCTATCGCAGGCTTTGCACGATCATGTTTTAATCTGGCTTTGACAAAGAAATGGCCACTGTATATGTCAACAAAAAATACAATCCTCAAGAAATATGATGGTCGTTTTAAAGATATCTTTCAGGAAATTTACGATACCGAATTCAAAGAAGCTTACACAAAAGCAGGTATCTGGTATGAACACCGCTTAATTGATGACATGGTGGCATATTGCTTAAAGTCGAACGGTGGTTTTGTATGGGCTTGTAAAAACTATGATGGCGATGTTCAAAGTGATATTGTAGCTCAAGGATTTGGTTCTCTTGGTCTAATGACTTCGGTGCTTATCACTCCCGATGGAAAAACTATTGAAGCCGAAGCCGCACATGGAACGGTGACCCGTCACTATCGTCAATGGCAAAAAGGCCAAAAAACATCAACCAATCCTATTGCATCGATATTTGCATGGACTCGCGGATTAGCTTTCCGTGGCAATTTAGATAACAATCAGGCATTGATCCATTTCTGCAATAAACTTGAAACAGCATGTATAAAAACGGTTGAAAGTGGTGTGATGACAAAAGATTTATCATTAGCAATTCATGGCGAAAAGATGAACGATAGTCATTGGGTTTCTACCGAAGAATTTATGGATGCAATTGTTGCCAAACTAACAAAATTATAAGATTCTTATAAAAGCAAAGCCCGATAAATCTTGTTTTTATCGGGCTTTCTTCAATCCCATCGTCAATGAATATTAGAAAAGCAACAAAAGCTGATTTACCCATAATTCTTGCATTACAAAAGGAGGCTTTTCTATCGGAGGCTTTGTTTTATAATGATTTTAATATTCAACCTCTTCAGCAGACTATTGATGAAGTCGAACAAGAATTCAGGGAAAAGGAAATTCTTGTGACCATCAATAGTGAAGGAACAATTATCGGTTCGGTTCGATTTTGTCAAAAAGATTCAATTGGCTATATTGGTAAATTAATTGTTTCTCCAATGCATCAAAATAAAGGAATAGGACGAGCTTTAATGTCAGAAGCCGAAATCCGATTAAAAAATGTAACGAGGATAGAACTCTTTACCGGAGAAAAAAGCTGCAAGAATATTCATCTTTATCAAACTCTTGGCTATACAATCTTCGATATAATCCCTGAAACAGATACGGTGAATCTTGTATCGATGATTAAAAAAATGCAATAAAAAAAGCAACCTTCTTTCGAAGATTGCTTCCCGTAGTAAACTTTAATTCTAATTACAGAATATTCAATTCTTTAAGAACACCATTCATATTGCGAACAGCATCTGCACTTTTATTGAAAGCTGCTTGTTCTTCTGCATTTAATTTGTAATCAACGATTTTTTCAATACCGTTTTTACCAATAATAACAGGAACACCCATACAAATATCTTTTTGACCGTATTCTCCGTCAAGATAAGCACAACAAGGGAATACTTTTTTCTCGTCACGAACAATTGATTCAACAAGAGCAGCTGCTGATGCTCCTGGAGCATACCATGCTGAAGTTCCAAGAAGTTTTGTAAGTGTAGCACCACCAACCATTGTGTCAGCAACTACTTTGTTTAAAGTGTCAGCACTTAGTAATGATGAAACAGGAATACCATTGTATGTAGCTAAACGAGCTAAAGGAATCATTGTGGTATCACCATGTCCGCCGACAACTGTTCCTTGGATATCAGAAGCAGGTGCATTAAGAGCTTGGCTTAAATAACATTTAAAACGAGAACTGTCAAGAATTCCTCCCATACCAATTACACGATTTTTTGCGATACCTGTTTTTTTCAATGTTAGGTATGTCATTGTATCCATTGGATTACTAATAACGACAATAATTGCATTTGGTGAATGTTTCAAAAGACTTTGAGCAACATCGTTTACAATACCAGCGTTTGTTCCTATTAAATCTTCGCGAGTCATACCTGGTTTACGTGGAAGTCCAGATGTTACAATGACAACGTCAGAACCTGCTGTTTTACTATAATCACTAGTAACACCCGTTACACGAGTATCAAACTCTAATGTTGCAGCTGTCTGCATTATATCAAGTGCTTTGCCTTCTGCAAAGCCTTCTTTGATATCAATTAAAACGATTTCACTAGCTAATTCTTTTTGAGCCATTACGTTTGCACAGGTTGCTCCAACATTTCCTGCTCCAACTACTGTTATTTTCATTTGATTATATTTTAAAATTATATTTAATTATCTAGGTAACAAAGGTACTCATCAATTTAAAATAACAAGCAAGACTCGAAAAGATTTTATTATTTTTTTTACTTATTTTCCTTTTGCGATTCTTTCGTATAATCCCATCAATCGTCGAGTTATTTTTTCACTGTTAAATTGTTGAACGTATTCATATCCAGAAGTTACCAACTGCTTGTAATATTCAGGAGAAGATATGATTTTTAAAATACCATCTGCAATTGTTGATGGATCATCAACATCAATATAATGAGCTCCTGGTCCGGCAGCTTCGGGCAGCGATGATAAACGGGAGGTTATTACCGGTGTCCTGCTATATAAAGCTTCAATCACCGGGATTCCAAAACCTTCATATTTTGATGGGAAAATGAGAATTTTTGCTCGATGATAAATTGCTGGTAAATCGGTGTTTTGAATATACGGAGCAAAAAGTATTTTCGACTCCAGATTGTATTTCTTTATGTAATCTATAACAGTCTGTTTGTATTCTTTTCCATTACCAACAACTAAAAGGGGGATTTTTAGTTTGTCGCCTAATTGATGAATCGCTTGAACAATCGAAAGTAGATTTTTCCGCTGATTGATCGTGCCAACATAAAGGAGATATTGTTCAGGCAAATGATATTGTTTTAATATTTGCTCTATTTGTTGCTCTGTTATACCTTGTTTAAAAGCGTCGTTGCAGGTTTGGTAAATAACAGATATTTTTTCTTCGGGTATACCAAAATGTAATACAATATCGGTTTTTGTGCTTTCACTTATGGCAATAATTCTATCTGCTTTTTCGCAAGCATACCGAAATTTATAATCATAGATTTTTCTATCAAACCAAGGGAAATCTTCGGGATGAAATTTATATATAATATCATGAATGGTTACGATACTACAAGTTGATGTGCGATGAATCCCCATTGGTAATTCGTGCGATAGACCATGGAAAATATCCAGTTTATCTTTTTTTATTACTTTTGAAAGATATGCTGAACGCCACAACCATCCGGGCATTGACTCGGGATGTTTTACAACAAAAGAACCATTCAAGAACGGTGCTGTTTGTGAATTACAAACGACTTTTGGTGTATATAAAATATAATCGTTTTCTGGACAGAGTTCTTTTAACTTCCTAACAAGCGTACGACTATAATTACCTAAACCGGTAGTATTATTGAAAAGTCGTTTAGCATCATAGCCGATTTTTAACATACGTTACAATAATCCAGATGCCAAAATATCTGCAATGTGAATAGCTTTTATTGGCAGTTTATTTTTCTTTATATATCCTTCAAGATTCATTAAACATGATGATTCGGTGGTAACTATATATTCAGCACCTGTAGCAATTGCTTTTTCGATTTTTTGGGATACCATTGCTGACGAAATTGCTGAATGTTTTACGGCAAAAGTTCCTCCGAATCCGCAACAAACTTCGCTTCCTTCCATTTCAATCAATTCAAGACCTTTTACATGTTTCAATAAAATACGAGGCTCTTGTTTTATTCCATATTCACGCAAGGCAGAACAAGAATCGTGATAGGTTACTTTTGCATTAAATACAGAACCTAAATCCACTCGATTTATTTTATTCACAAGAAAATCGGTTAGCTCGAAAATAGAGCCTTTCAATTTTTCACACGCATGTTCTTGTTCTGTTCCCTTAAATAATTCGGGATAATGATTCCTGACGAAACCAGAACACGAACCTCCAGGTGTTACAATAGAATTTGGCCCATCAAAATCTTTCATAAACTTTTGGGCTAAAGTGCGTGTTTCATTATTGAATCCACTATTGTATGAAGGCTGTCCACAACATGTTTGTTCTTGATTATAGTGGATATCACATCCAGCATTCTCCAATATTTTTACAAAATTAAAACCTGTTTGTGGATACAATTGATCAATAAAACAAGGAATAAAAATTTCAACAGTCATAATTATATTGATATATATGCAAACTTAGTTAATTTTTCGAATCCATACTTATCAAACGAACAGGTAAATTCATTTTACAATTGTTTACTCTTTTTTGTAAAATAGAAGGTCCGTGTTTTCTTTAAAAGCGACATCATTTTAAATTATAAAAAATGTATAATTATTTTGAGCTTATCTAGTTGAATAATAATTGCTTTGCAAGCAGGTGATGATGCTGTTTCTGACTTTTATTTTTTGTGCTTTTTTATCGTTTTTTTCTAAATAAGTTGGGGAGAAATGTCATACTTTTGTAATCGAAAAAAAGATTTAATCATTAAAATAAAAAACACCAAAATTATGGCATTACGATTAATAACAGCAGAAGAGGCTGTTGCGGAGGTTAAAAACGGAGAAAATTGTGGATTTAGCGGATTTACAGCTGTAGGTTGTCCGAAAGCTTTTGGAGTAGCATTAGCAAAAAAAGCAGAAGCAGAACATGCAAAAGGTAACGAATTTCAGATAGGAATGTTTACAGGAGCTTCTACCGGAGAATCGCTTGATGGAGTTTTATCCCGAGCTCATGCCATTAAATTCAGAACACCATATCAATCGAATAAAGATTCACGTGCTGCTATCAATGCACAAACAGTACAATATAATGATTATCATTTGTCGCAATTAGCACAAGATTTACGCTATGGCTTTTTTGGAAAATTAAACTATGCAGTTATCGAAGTCTGTGATTATAATGACAACGGAGAATTGATTTTAACTTCGGCTGTTGGAAATGCTCCAACATTCTGTGCTTTAGCTGATAAAATAATAATAGAACACAATGTTCGTCGTCCAAAGGAAATAAGAGGTTTACATGATATTTACATGCCATTGGATCCGCCAAATCGCCGTGAAATACCATTGTACAAACCGAGTGATCGTATTGGTTCGCCAGTATTGAAAGTTGATCCTAAAAAAATAATTGGTGTTGTAAAGACAGATTTTGCTGATGAAATCTCAGGCTTTACCCCCATTGATGAAACAACAATGAAAATTGGTGAAAATGTTGCCAATTTCTTAGCCAGCGAAATAAAAAGAGGAACAATTCCTGCAAGTTTCTTACCAATTCAATCGGGAGTAGGTAATATTGCTAATGCTGTATTGGCATGTATGGGAAGTAACTCCGATATACCACCGTTCGAAATGTTTACTGAAGTTATTCAGGATGCTGTAATCGGTTTATTAAAAGATGGAAATATTAAATTTGCGAGTGGAAGTTCTCTTACATTGAGCAATTCATTGATGGAAGAAGTTTATGGGAATCTTAAATTTTTCCATGATAGATTGGTGCTTCGTCCTTCAGAAATTTCAAATAATCCTGAACTAGCACGTCGTTTGGGATTGATATCAATTAATACAGCCATCGAAGCCGATATTTTTGGAAATATAAATTCAACTCATATTGTAGGAACAAAAATGATGAATGGTATCGGAGGTTCCGGCGACTTTACTCGCAATGCTTATATGTCGATCTTTACAACACCATCTGTTGCTAAAAATGGAGCTATCAGTTCATTTGTCCCAATGGTTTCTCATTTAGACCATAGCGAGCATTCTGTTAAAATAATTATCTCGGAACTGGGAGTTGCTGATTTACGTGGAAAATCGCCGGTACAACGAGCTCAAGAAATCATTGAAAAAGTTGTACATCCCGAATACAAACAATTGTTATGGGATTATTTAAAACTTATGACTACTAAAGTCCATACACCACAAACATTGCAAGCAAGTTTGGGGATGCATGTCGAATTTTTGAAATCGGGTGATATGCGTAAAACCAATTGGGGCGATTATAAAAAAATATAAATCAATATCACAATATTAAAAAGTCCAAGTAAATTTTTACTTGGACTTTTTTGTTTTATAGACTACGAGGTATTGATGCGATAATATTTGTTTTTTTAGGTTGAGAAAAAAATAATGTTGTTTGAAAACAATTGTGTAAGAGAGCATTTAATGTGCAAAAATAGCCATTTACTTTTTTTAAAAATTATTTTTTAAAACTTTTTATGTCTTTTTTGGTAGAAAGGGTATGGATTTGTTTATTTATCTATAAAATATAATCGAAAATGAGTGAAAGTTTACTATCATCGTATTTGTCATTTAAACTAGGAGATGAAATCTTTGCAGCCAATGTGAGCAAAGTTTTAAATATCTTAGAATTGACAAAGATCACGAAAGTTCCGCAGGCACCTGTTTACATGAAAGGTGTGATAAATCTTCGAGGTACGGTGTTACCTCTGGTCGATACACGAATAAAATTTGGTTTAACGCCAACAGAATTTACCGCAAACACGTGTATTTTAGTTCTCGACATTCAAATAGATACAGATTCGTTGCAAGTAGGAGCATTGGTCGATGCCGTACAAGAAGTTTTGGAAATTGAGCCGGAACAAATTTTGCCACCTCCCAATATAGGTAACAAATATCATTCTGAATTTATTAGCGGAATGTATAAAGCCAGTGATGAACAATTCATAATGGTTTTGGATATGGATAAGGTCTTTTCTGCAGAAGAATTAATAACCGTTCAGGAAACAGCACAAATTAATAATATAAAATAAATAATAAAGTGGTAATTAAAAATAAGGAGTAAAGTTATGTTTAAACGAATGAAAATCAGATCTAAATTATTATTTGGATTTATAACTGTAGCAATTATTGCTGGAATAATTGGCATTATTGGTACATTGGATATTAGGACAATAAATGAAGCAGATAAAGGAATGTATGAAACGGTCGTAGTACCTCTTGGAAAATGCACTGAAATAACAAGTACTTATCAGCAGATAAGAATTAGCTTACGTGATATTTTATTAGCAGAGAGTACCGATGAACGAACAAAAAAACATAAAACGCTGTTAAATTTAAGTAGTCAGTTTGATTCTTTAATGGTTCTTTTTGAACCGACATTAAAAGACGAAACCGAAAAAAAATGCTATCAGGATCTGAAGCAGACAAAACAAGAATATATGGCTTTGTTACCAAATTTTATGACGTTAGTTGAGTCAAATAAACAATTAGAAGCCAATGCATATATGAAAGGAGACTGGTTAAGACTTGGTCAAAAAATACAAAAAGATTTGGATGGTTTAATTTCCAATAATATAGTTTCTGGAAAAACAACATCAGACAATAATACAAATACAGCTAATACTGCTTCAATTGTGATGATGGCATTAATAATTATTGGTGTTATTATTTCTTTGATTTTAGGACTTTATATTGCTTCTAATATTCAAACAATAATCAAATCGGTAATTGATCAAGCAAAGATTCTTTCAAAAGCAGCTGTAGAAGGGAAACTTGCTACTCGTGGCGATCCTGAGAAAATAAACAAAGAATTCAGAGATATTATTGTCGGTGTTAACGAAACCTTGGATGCCGTTATTGGACCGCTTAATGTTTCGGCAGAATATGTCGATCGTATATCAAAAGGAGATATTCCTGCAAAAATCACCGATCAATATTATGGCGATTTTAATGAAATAAAGACAAATTTAAATCAATGTATTGATGCTATCAGTCTACTTGTTACCGATTCGGAGATGCTTTCAAAAGCAGCTGTAGAAGGGAAACTTGCTACACGTGCTGATGCTTCAAAACATCAAGGCGAATTCCGTGCAGTTATTAATGGTGTAAATGATACTTTGGATGCTGTAATCGGACCATTAAATGTTTCGGCAGAATATATTGATAGAATTTCAAAAGGCGAAATCCCTGCAAAAATCACTGATAATTATAATGGTGACTTTAATGAAATAAAAACCAATCTTAACCAATGTATAGATGGATTACAAGGGTTGGTTGAATCAAATACTGTATTAAAACATATTGCAAATAATGATTATACAGCATCGGTCTCTGGGCAATATCAAGGATTATTTGCCGAAGTAGCTGTTTCTATTAATTCTGTTGCTGAACGTTTAAAACATGTTCAACATACATTTGCGGATATTGCTGATGGTAATTTCTCTGATCTCGAAAGTTATAAAGCAGCAGGTCGTCGTTCTGAAAAAGATTTGATCGTTCCTACCATTATTCGTACGATAGAGACAATTCAATCAATAAGTCGTTCGCTTGATAGCTATATTGTTTGTTGTGATTTGGGCGATTTCAAAAAAGTTAATATTGATGAAAATCAATATAAGGGAGCCTTTAAAGAAATAGCTCAGGGCTTGAATAAATCGGCGCACATTATTCAAGAACCATTAGACGAAACGACAAAAGTAATGAGTCAGTTAGCTATTGGAAATCTTACTCATAGAGTTGAAGGAACATACAACGGCGTGTTTGGAACATTGAAAGCTTCTGCTAATAATATTATAGATACAAACCTTGCTTTAGTTGAAAATGCCAAGCTTGTAGCAATAGGTGATTTGGATGTTGATTTACAGACACGTTCTGATAAAGATGAGTTAATGAAAGCTTTGATCCAGATGGTGCAGGCAACAAAAGATATCACCGACAAAACAAAACTCATTGCTGCAGGAGATATGACCATTCAAATGACTCCCCGTTCAGATAAAGATGAAATGATTATTGCACTTGCTGAAATGATTAAAGCAATAGGCGAAATTGTTAATCAGGTTCAAGTATCAAGCGATAATATTGCCGATGCAAGTCAGCAAATGAGTTCAAATTCACAACAAATGTCAGAAGGAGCTTCTGAACAAGCTTCGGCAGCCGAAGAAGTTTCATCAAGTATGGAACAAATGGCTTCGAATATTCAGCAAAATACCGATAATGCTCAACAAACTGAAAAGATTGCAGCAAAAGCCGCTGAAGATATCTTAATAGGAAGTCGCAATGTTAATACAACAGTCGATTCGATGAAGAAAATCGCTGAAAAGGTTTCAATCATAGGTGATATTGCTTTCCAGACAAATATTCTGGCATTAAATGCCGCAGTAGAAGCCGCTCGTGCAGGTGAACATGGAAAAGGTTTTGCCGTAGTTGCTGCCGAGGTTCGCAAATTGGCTGAACGAAGTCATATTGCTGCTGGTGAAATTAATGAATTAACAAAGACGAGTGTTGAGGTTGCCGATAATGCAGGTAAATTATTAGATTCTATTGTTCCTGATATTCAGAAAACAGCAAAACTTGTGCAGGAAATTACCGCAGCAAGTCTTGAACAAAATTCAGGAGCAAATCAGATTAATAATGCTATCAATCAATTGAACAAGGTTACCCAACAAAATGCTGCTTCGGCCGAAGAAATGGCAACAAGTAGCGAAGAATTGTCGAGTCAGGCCGATAGTCTTAAAGATTTGATTGGTTTCTTCAAAGTAAATAATAGTGGAATGAGCCGTCAGGTAAAAAGTCCGGTTACTTCTAAACCATCGCATACAAGACCGGTACTAACCAAGAAACAAAACAGCAAATCTTTATCTATTGAATCAAAAGGTGTTCATTTAGATATGGGATCGGATGCTTCGGATAGTGATTACGAACGGTTCTAAAAAAAACAATAATAAAAAGGCTGTCTTAAAATCAAAGACAGCCTTTTTTGTTTTTACACAATCCGAAAGGGAAACAATAAAGAAAACCGTTTCCAAATGTCTAATACTATTTTGCCATGGCTTGCTTTTTTAGTTCAACAGGCATCTTCTCTATAGCATATCGAAGTGCTGTACGAGGCATTACGGCTTTCTTGTCCATTATATAATCAAAGATTTCCTTCTCGTGCTTGTTACAGGCAACTTTTAGCATCCAGCCATATCCTTTTTGAACCATATCGTCGTTGTCGAGAAGTAAGATTTCTGCAATTTCAAATATATCTTTTAAAAAGAGACCTTTCTTTGCCGGAACAATAAGCGAAACGGCAGCAGCTCGACGCATCCATCGGTTGTTTGACACAGCCCAGTCTTTTAGTTTAGAGATAAATTCGGGATACATTTCAATAAATGTTCCGACGGTATGATTACAAAATGTATCGCACGATGCCCAGTTTGTTATGTATGTATCTATCCAGTTTTCAAAGATCTTTAAATCGTCTGGCGTGAATTCTTTTCGTACATTATAAGTCCACTGGCAGGCGATGAATGATTCTTCAACATATCCCGATTGCCATAACTCCGTGCATAAAGAAAATAGTGCTTCTTTTGTCTCTTGCTTTACACTTTTATAAGATTCTTTTCCTATTTTGGTTACCGTTGCCGATTTTATGCCATAACATAAAATTTCATCTTTGAAAAAGGTTTGGGTGCTTCGTTTAACGGTTGCGTCGCTATTGTCCTGTAACTGTTTTCTGATTGAGTCGATTGTGTTATTCATCTTTGACTATTTGGAATGATGTCTTTATTTTATTTTTCGCTTACTCATTCGGTAAACCTTCGGTTGCTGTTTCTGTTCCTTTTAAGGCGAAACGAATGGTGACTGTTGTGCCTAAGCCGGGAGTCGATTTATAGCGGATTGTTCCATCATGTTCGGAAATAATCTTATATGTGATTGATAATCCTAATCCGGTACCTTTCCCGGGGGCTTTCGTGGTAAAAAACGGGTCGAATATCTTTTGCATATTTTGAGGACTGATGCCACTTCCCGAATCGGTAATTGTCAGGATGAGCGTTTCGTCTTTCACCACTGTTTTTATTTTTATTGAACCAGTCCCTTCTATGGCTTGCTCGGCATTGGTGATGATATTTATCAAGGCTTGATGCAATTTCCCTTCATTTCCCTTTATCAGATGATAGTCTTCGGTAAATTCGGTCTCAACGTCAATTCTCGTTTTTAGCTGGTTTTGCAGCATTATCAAACAATTGTTTATTATTGAATGCAAATCGCAGTCGTTGTTCGATATATTGTCCTGCCGGCTGTAGTGGCTCAGGCTTGACACTATTTCGGAAGCTCTTTTTACACCAACGTGTATTGCTTCAATAAATGGGGCGAGGCTTTCTTCGTCTTCGGTACAGTTTGCAGTCAAATAATTTTCGATGGCGGTAATTCCTCCGTGGATAAAGTTCAGCGGATTATTTATTTCGTGAGCTATGCCTGCCGATAGTATTCCTAATGATGCCATTTTCTCCGATTGGATGAGTTTTTCCTGTGTTTCGCTTAATTTACTGATGGTTGCCGACAGTTCTTCCTTCTGGCTAAACAATTCTTCATTGATCGAATGCAATTCCTCGAGCGATGTTTCCAATTCTTCGGTTCTTTCATTCACGAGCTGTTCAAGATTGTTTCTGTAACGTTCCAGTTCACGTTCGGTCTTCTTTTTTTCTGTTCTATCAATCAGCGTGAACTGTAATACATGCTTTTCATCAATATGCAGGCTCATTAAATGAATTTCGGCGTCGATGATGGTTCCATCAGGTAGCAAATGCTGCCAGTCGTAAACCACAAAGCCTTTTTCTATGGCTAACGCAACATATTTCTTTCCAAGATCTATTGATAGTTCTCCATTTGCCTGATATTCGGGTGAAACATCTATTGTTTTTTTCCCTAAAGCATTAGCGTGCGATCCAAATTGATAAATATCTATCGCCGCCTGATTGCAATCGATGCATTTGTATGTTTCGGGATCCAATACAACAATAGGATTTATCGAATTATCAAAGATTGTCTTTATTAAAATATCTCTATCGTGTAATGATTTTTCAGTCCGGCGTCTTTCGGTGATGTCTATTATAACGCCATCAATATATTTAATACCATTTTCAGATTCCCTGGTGGCTCTTCCTTTTTCAAAGATAAGATGTATACTGCCATCGCGGTGATATATCCGGTATTCTATTTCCCATGTCTTTTTTTGGGCTATGGATTCTTCTATTGTTTTTGCAACGCGGGTTTCGTCGTCCTTATGTATAATGCTGCAATATGTCCTGACTGTATTTCTTATGAAATCGGACGCCGGATAGCCACTTACTTTTTCAATTTCGTCATTGATAAACAATAGTTTCATCGGTTTATCATATTTATATCGATAGGAAGCTCCGGGGACATTGCTGGCGAACGATACAAACTCGTTACGGCTTTTCTTTAATTTATCTTCTATTTTTTTCCGGTCTTCAATTTCCTGTAGGGCTCTATCTAAGGTTCTTTTATTAATTTTATGTGATAAGTAGCCGGCAACTCCGGTAAATAGCATTGCTATGGATGTGTCGATTAGATAGTCGAGCGTTGTATCGAACGGAAGATGTAAGCTCCATATAAAAATAAAGAGAACAATAATATTCACTATGCAATAACCAAAAATAATTCTACGATGTCGTGTTACAAAAAGCTGTAGACTGCCCAGCAGTGCGATTATGTAAACAATGGTGTCGAGTTTGGTAACAAGATTATCGATGTCAACCCACATAACATACCATATAGTGATAAAGACAGCAAGGATACTTGCTCTTATTGAAAATTGCAAATAACCTTTTATGAATAGACCAAAACAAAGAATAAAGAAAAGAAAGAGTACTATTTGTGGAATCATTACAGGCGAATAGATACCATTATAACAGAAAGACTTTGTTTGAACAAGAATACCTGATAGCATGAGACATAAACTACTGATAATAGAGGCTATGAAGAAATAGAACCAGAACCGTACCCTTTGTTGTGTTTCGAAATCAGTATTAGCATACTTTTTTAGAATCGTAGGCAATTTTATTGAATACATTTCCCTGTCCATCCTTTTCAAAAATAAATCCGATTAGATATTTTGTATATCTTTTATTACTGTTATTGCAACTTGTTTCAAAATTAAGAAAAATAGTGTAAAGATTCCCGTAATTATCATATAAAAAGAACATAAATATCAGGCGAATTACAAACACAAAAAAATACCGAAAGTACAGTTACTCTTTCGGTATTTTTTTAGTGTAGCAATCGGAATTGTGTCACATTGCTTTTTTATGCTTTATCGGTCTTGGGAGTTGAGTCTTTCGGTGTGTCTTTTGTTTTATGAATCAACAACGCATATGTCTTTCGGAGTTCGTCCATATTATTAAACAATGTGGTGAGAACGGGGCCTCCGGTGAAGTTCACAGCCTGCTCAATGGAGGTGCAGAACTGTTCGTAGCTTTTTGCAGCATCAGGTTTCAGGTCGCTGCCCGAAGGACCTGTTTGTGCAGCCTTTTCCTGAGCACGGGCTTTATACTGAGCATCGAATTCGTCGTTGGCTCCATCCAGTTCCATGAAAAATGTATTAACGCCAACCGTTGTAGCTGCCGATTTTATTGTAGTATTGGCATTGTATTTCGAAATCAATTCGAATAATATGCCGGTAATTGTATTCATCGATTCTTCCGACAGATCCCAATAGGGTGTAAGAAATATTTTCAATTTTTCGGCTGCATCTTTCTTGTTTGCATCGCGTCCTTTCAATGCTACTGAAATATATAGTTTAATTTCTGAGAATCGAAATTTGCGATCATCGTTCATTACTATTAATTGATCGGTGAGTTGGCTCTTCGACGATTTATTCATTGCTGCTTTTAACGCTGCTTCACAATTATTCATGTTGGTGAGTGCTGCTTTGGGCATATCGCCTAACGATGCTTTTGCCTGATCGGCAAAGTCGGCCGTCGATTTTATCAACGAGAAGGTTTCGTCTATTGTTAACTTTGATAGATATAAGGAGCTGAAAACTTTTGTTGCCATATATTTTACTGTTTATAGTTATTACTTCTTTTCATTGTTGCTTTTTATGATTTTTGCATCATATTTTTGTCGGTGGTGCTTGTGTAATTTACAGAATCATGAACCTGATGCTTTTGGTGCTTCTGTAATTTACAGATCCTCCGCCGGAAGGTTTTTGGTGTTTGTGTAATTGACAGAACCTCCGCCGGAAGGTTTTTGGTGCCTGTGTAATTTACAGAACCTTCGCCGGATGGTTTTTGGTGCTTCTGTAATTTACACAGCCTCCGCCGGAAGTTATGGTGGTCTATTATAATTTATTTTTTCAATTCCCAATACAATTTTGGTGATGGGGAATGTATTGTTACGATCAATCACGGTCGATGATGATGCTGTATCTTTTTTGTCGGTGACAAAACTATCGGTGGTCTTGCTTTTTATCAACATAACTGTATATATCAAAAAAATGGACTACTTAAATAAAATTACCTTCTTTAATTCTTTTCGATATTCCTAAAAAATCAATTTCCGACGTTTTTCGATATTGGTTGAATCCTTAATTACTATAGTAAATCGCGGTTTCCTAAAAACTGTAAGCCCTGGACTTTGAATTTTTAAAAATGTCTCTTCAGTTTCAAATATAGAAAATTTATTTTAAGCTGACAAATAAAATGTGTAGAAATTTTCAGAAAAGTGGGAATAAAAATATACTATTGGCATAAAATGTATGTAAATTGCAGGGATCATCGGTCTGTTGCATGAAAGCTGTAAATGTTTCTGTGATGCCCGATGACATTTTGTAAGTCTTGGCAGCCGAATGACGACCAAGACGTGAACTTTTAAATCTTTTGTATTATGAAAACTCTGTGCGATTATTCCAAGAAACTGCCCGAAAATCTACAGCTCTTCATCGATCAGGCAAGGGTTGCTGCTTTTGTTTGCGGCAAATGTGGTCGTGTTGCAGGAACCAAGGAAATGGTTTGCAAACCGAAAAAAATTGATAGGGAGGATTGAACCGATAGATGCGGGGCTGGGATTTTTGGATGGCAATACTATCTGTCGCTCTATTTTTCAGATACTTTACCCCAGTTCTTTTCACCTCACCGATATTTACGAATCGTTGAGTGGCAATAGTTGCGTGCATTTGTTGCCTTTGGTGTAAAACAACGCGTGCCGGTTACAAACATCGGGTGCAACCGATAAGATTGCACCTTCACCGCTTATTATCTTTTCATGGGGCTGGCAATGGAGAAACTGGCAGTTGAACCTTCAACAGCATTTGGACCCACCCACAGATCGAAGTTGCCGGGTTCTATAACAAAAACATTGTCGTTGTTAAAGAATCCCAAATCGGTTGTTTTTATCGAGAACTCAACCGTGCGGCTGTCGCCGGATTTTATAAATAGCTTCTGAAATGCTTTCAATTCTTTCACCGGTCGGGTAAGGCTGGCATATTTGTCGTGAATGTAGAGCTGTGCAGTTTCATAGCCGTCCATATTGCCGGTGTTGGTGATGGTGCAGCTCACTTTTAGCTCGCCGTCCATGCCCATTGTTGTTGAAGAAAGTACAAGCTTGCTATAGGTGAACGAGCTATAGCTCAATCCAAAACCAAAGGGATACATTGGTTTCATGCTAAGGTCGATATAACTGGAGGTGAATCCTTTGGGGTCGAGTGGTGTTCCGCTTGCCGTCGATTCGTGATCTTCGAGATTGGCTGGTCGTCCGGTATTGCGATGATTGTAGTACATTGGTATCTGTCCGACATAACGAGGGAATGTAATGGGCAAACGACCCGATGGATTGGCTTTCCCCAATAAAATATCGGATAATGCAGGGCCGCCCATTGTTCCCGGATGCCACGCGTAGAGTATCGCGGAGCTGATGCTGTCGACATATTCGAGCGTGAGCGGTCGTCCGGCAAGAATGATGGTTACAATAGGTTTCCCGGTTGCCGCCAGCTTTGCAAGGAGTTTGTTTTGAATTCCCGGAAGGTCGAGGAACGCACGGCTATGAGCCTCGCCACTCATTTTTGCATCTTCGCCACCAAAGAATAAGATCACATCGGCTTGCGAAGCTATTTTCAGAGCTTCGTCTATCTTGCTTTCGTCGTTCGATTTACAATCGGCGGCACCTTTGGCATAAAGTATTTTTGTTCCTTTCAGATCGTTTTGCAGTGCCATCAACGGTGTTTGAGTGTCTTGTGCTTTTCCGTCGAATGTCCAGCATCCCAATTGATCGACCCTGGCATCGGCCATTGGTCCTATCACGGCAATTGTTTTTTGAGCCGAAAGCGGGAGGGTGTGTTTTTCGTTCTTTAGCAGAACAATCGATTGGCGGGCTACTTCGCGTGCAATTTCTAAATTTTCGGGCAATAGGAGTGTTTGTTTCTTGGGCAGTTCATAGGGGTGATCGAATAGTCCGAGTTGAAACTTCACCCGTAAAATTCTTTTCACAATTTCATCAATCTGATAGCCGTACAGTTTATTTTCGTCGAGCAACGTTTGTGTATTATTCAAAAAAGTTCGCGACATCATCTCCATGTCGATGCCGGCGTTTAAACATTTTTCGGCAGCGTCCTTTTCTGTTTCGCAATACCCGTGAACCGGCATTTCTAAAGGAGTTCGCCAGTCGGTGACCACAAATCCTTTGAATTGCCATTCCCCGCGAAGTATATCGGTCAACGTATGTTTATTTGCCGATGCCGGGATTCCATTCAGGTCGTTGAACGAGCTCATCACGGTCATCACACCTGCATCGTTGGCATATTTAAATGGCACAAGATATATGTTTCGCAATTCCGATTCGGGAATTAATGTCGTGTTATAATCGCGTCCACCTTCGGCGGCTCCGTAACCGACAAAGTGTTTGGAGCAGGCAGCGATATTCCACGATTCGTTATTTCCTTGAAAACCTTTGACCATTGCTGCCGCCATTGTTCCTGCAAGGACAGGATCTTCGCCCAGACATTCGGCTACTCGTCCCCAGCGGGGATCGCGGCAGATGTCCATCATTGGTGCAAATGTCCATTTGATGCCTTGCGACGAGGTTTCCTTCGCGGTCATTTCAGCACTTTGTTTTATCAATTCGGGATTCCAGGTTGCCGCTTGGGCAAGAGGAATGGGCAGTATGGTTCTGAATCCATGAATGACATCGCGTCCGATGATAAGCGGAATACCCAGTCGTGTTTCTTTCATGGCAATATTCTGGAGTTCTACGACGTCTTCAGGGTTTTTCACGTTCAAGATTGAGCCGACGTTTCCTTTTCTGACGTCCATTTTGGTAATCAGCATGCTGTAGGGAGCCGATTGAGTCATTTGTCCAAGCTTTTCCTGAAGGGTCATCTTTGAAAGCAGCGTATTTACCCGCCTTTCTATTGCAGTGTCTTGTGCTGATACGTACGGTAGTGAACCTACTGAAAAGATATAAAGGAAAAGTAAGATTTTTTTCATGTAATAAAGGTTTTAGTTGACAATTATCAGCGGAATTGGTCTGATATTTTCGTTGTCTACGGTTACTTTGATAAAATACATACCAACGCTAAGATTTTCGGTCGATAGTGTTACAGTATTGCCATAATTAAAGACGGGTGGAGGAGTACTTATAATTCTTCCGTATATATCGTAAATAGTTATGGTAAAATCAGAAGAGAAATAGTTTCCGAAGTGGAGCGTTACTGCTTTTACAGCACGACTTGCCGGGTTCGGAAACACAAAGACACTTTTAAAAATAATATCGGAGGGCTTAATATAATTTTTTATTTTAAATCTGTAATCGGTGGCATTGGTGTCATATACCAGAAGACTATAATCTGTTTCAATGCTTAAACCGAGGTCGTCGTGGACATCATATAAATAATAATTCATCCAGTCGTTGCTGGTTCTAAAGAATGAATGGTAATGATCTGCTGTATTTGTCGATTTTCCCATATATAATGCAAAGGAATCGGGCAAATGAATGTTTTGTGTGTTAAGTACAACAAAAAAGGTGCTGTCGATCCAAAAAGGTTTCTGAAATTTGATGACATTATAATAGTCCGGTTTCAGTTCCGAGGCATTTACTTCCTGATAATAGAGCAATGAATCGGGAACGTCTTTTCCATTCATGATCGAAATCCCAATTTTAGTATCGGGGTTCGAAACGGAATTTCTTGCAACAGCAATCCTAACACCCGAAAGATATTTATCATCAGAAATGCTGTATTTCTCGGCAAATTCATACATATTATCTTCGTTTGTTCCCGACCAGATGCCTCTTCCTGCTTTCAGATAATGAACTTGCAGCAAATCGGTCTGATTATAGTTACAAATCGAGTCAGTGTGGAATAGTTCTTTTGAATATACTGAGTCGAGATTGTTAAAGGTTATATTCACGAGCCTTTCCGGAACTTTTGTTGTTGCTCTCGCGGGCGAAATGTTGTCAGTTACATAAAGTTCTATTCCTAATGACGAATAAATATCAAAATTTGTTGCCGACATCCATTCATTTCTATAATCATAGTATAAGCTATTCGATTTGTTTGAACGATTTTGGGTTGTAAAAAGGAACAGAGAGTCAGAGTTTGTTAGATTTGAGAAGTCGAAACCAATAAAGAAGTCGCTGCCGGCATTAATTCGGTTCGACAGCTGCATACAATAATATTTACCCGAAACAATAGAATCCTTTCGGAGCGGTTTATCATAAATTACAGAATCAGGACTATCAATTCCCGTCCATATTTTTAAGTGTACTTTGCTGACGTCAACATTCTTATTAAATAATTGAATGGGAAATTTTATGGCATAAATATATTTATTTTTGATGCCTGAAAACCTATCGGCACATTGCGTTAATCTTGGATCGCTGTAACCGGCCCATCCACCTTTGGCAAGCTTTCCAAAGCCGGCGGTTATAAGGTCGTCACCAATTAAAACGTTGGTAATAGGATTCGTGCTATTTATTAATGGATCATAACCGGTGCATTCGGTTACTCCTGAATTGAGAGGATCGAGCCAATATTTTAGCTGGTTTGATGAATCGGGGAAATAATCCCATGATAAATATAATTTTGCATAATAATCACTATCAGGATTTCCACAATCGGAGAGTCCTCCCGATAAATCGCCAATGATTTGATGATTCGGATTGAAAAGCGGACTTCCCGAAGAACCTTCTTCGGTAGCCCCGGTATCCCATTTAGCAATAAGCCAATGAGTATTGGGTTTATATCCGGCATCGTTAAACGATCCATTTTTTATATAGCCGGAGCTGTATGAAATCTTCGTTGCATCACCTTTGGGATGATGTATTGTCACAACATCGTTAACTAATTTTGTTTTGATAGACCAGCCTGAATAATAAGGCGAAATGCTTTTGGGCGGTTGAACCTTTAATCGGAGTAAAGAGAAATCAAGAGTGTTATACGCAGTGTCTTTTGTTGTTGCCAGCAGGGTTGATCCACTAATAGTATATGCGTTTTTGCTGGCATCGGAACCTCCGCAAACGGTATTTTCGTAATTAAAATAAAAGATGGCAGAAGCTGCCATCTTTGCATCTTTAATACAGTGGTTTGCCGTTAATATATAGGGCAATTCATTGTTCGTCGTGTTATTAATTAATGTTCCGGTACACGATGATAGTTGCAGATTTTCTGTATATATATATTTTACGATAGATCGTTTTTCGATTTGCCAGTCCAGACCCATTCCGCAGTTTATGTCGTGTTCGCAAGATCCGGAGCGGCTTCTATTCGAAACCGTTTCTTTATAAAAATCTCTAAAATCGTGACCAACCTTGGTTATCGTGAAATAGTTTTTTGTATTATCGGAAGCAACAGGAATATCTAATTCAAAGATTACATCTTCACCGGGAATAGGTTCTACAAATAGTGTAGAGTCTTCTGTTACATTTTTTGAGGTATAAGGTCCAAATGTTAGTTTTCTTTGAATGTTAAAGATATATAACGATGTTCCTTTAGGAAAGACGATGTCTTTTATAATAAAATTAAGGCTATAAGCTGTCTTTGATTTAATTCGGCACAACCAGCTCAATGTATTGTCTTTATTTTTTAACCAGATACCTTGTTTGTTTGTTTTTATGTTCTGGATGAAATATTGTGCAAAAACATAGGGGCTGTTTTTGCCATGATTTTCATATTGGTGAATTAACGAATCGTTGATTACCGAAGGCATCTCAATTGTTGGAATAACCAAAGACGAGTCATTCTTAAATAGAATATCTTTTAACGTTTGAGATTTGAGCTTTAAAGTAAAGAAAAATACAAAAAAAACAATTGAAAATATTTTGATATGTAATTGTGTATTTGTCAAAATTCATGAAATAATGTACAATAAAAACGTTGAAAAGATCGACTTCTATTCAACGTTAAATGTATGAATATATTTTAATGTTTTGTCTGTAAAATAAAATTTCTATAAGAATGCCTGAAAAATTTAGACGGTAATTCCTAAAACAAGCACATCATCAATTTGTTTGTTTCTTCCTTTCCAAGTCTCAAATGTATTGTTAAGAATGTTCGAATGTTCAGTCATGCTGATGTCTTTATTTGCATACAGTAATTCTTTAAATTTACTAGCAAGGAATTTTTTGTTTTTAGGTCCTCCAAATTGATCTTGATAGCCGTCGCTGAACATATAGATCTGCATTCCTTTTTTTAACGGACAAGAGTAATTCGTGAATTTACGATGAGCATTATTTGTAAACATTCCGCCAATCGAATATAATTCACCTTGAACTAATTCTATCCGGTCTTCATCAATAATATATGCACAATGGTTAGCACATGCGATTTCAATTCGTTGTGTATTTAAGTCGATACAACAGAGTGAAATGTCCATGCCATCATCTTGTGTTTGTGTAACGTCTGTTGCGTTTTCAATGTTTTGGTTTAAAGCTTTTATTACTCCTGTATTTAGTTTTTCAAGAATTTCACTTGGGATACATTCTTCTTTTTCTATAACAATTTCATTTAACAGTGTATTCCCAATCATTGACATAAAAGCTCCAGGAACGCCGTGTCCGGTGCAATCGGCAACAGCAATGAATAACCGATTGTTGTGTTCATAGAACCAATAAAAATCGCCACTGACAATATCTTTCGGTCTAAAGTATATAAAGCAATCGGGTAAATAATGTTTTATAATTTCTTCAGATGGTAACATTGCTTCCTGAATTCTTTTTGCATAACTGATGCTATCAGTAATGAGTATATTGCTTTTTGTAAGCTCGTCATTGCTTTTTGCTAAGAGCTCGCTTTGTAGTTTTAATTCTTCTTTTTGCTGATTCAGTTCCTGAGTTCGTTCACGAACCATATCTTCTAAATGTTCTTTCTCTTTTATTAATTGTTTTTCACGAATTTTGATAAAAGCATAAATAGCAACAACAAGAATCAAAATCAAAATAGAGTAGAACCATTTTGTTTTATAGAATGGAGGCTCAATTATAATATGAACAGAAACGCCCTTGTTATTCCATACTCCATCACTATTTGATGCTCGTACTTTGAATGTATATTCTCCTCCGGGTAAATTTGTATACGTGGCAAATCGTTGTGTGGCATCTGCATCAATCCAGTTTTCGTCAAACCCTTCCATCTTGTATTGAAATTTATTTTTAGATGGTGAGACAAAGTGTAATGCGGCAAATTCGAACGAGAATACACTGTGTTTATATGAAAGTATGATTGTATCGCTCAAGTATGCTGGTTTGGTTAGTACCGGCAAATCATTTATTAATGTGTTTATTGCAACCGATTTGTTGAATATTTTAAAATCACTTATAACAACAGGTGGGATAAATGCGTTTTTATTGATACTTTCGGGGAAAAATGCTGTTAGCCCTTTTGGACCTCCAAAATACATTTTACCTTCACTATTTTTGTAGCATGATCTTTCATTAAACGAATTGCTTTGAAGTCCATTTTCTTCAAAATAATTAGTACATTCTTTCGTTTTGGGATTAAACTTTGCCAAACCATTATATGTACTTAACCAAAGGTTTTTGTTCTTATCTTCGAGAATTCCTAAAATAACATCGTTTGGTAATCCATCTTTTTGGGTATAGGCAATAAATGTACCATGCTTTTCATCAAATTTATTTAATCCGCCACCACATGTTCCAACCCATAATGTACCGTCAGAACTTTCCAATACTGATTGAACAACGTCGCTACTTAGTGTTGATGGGTTGTTTCTTTTGTTTTCATAATAGACTTCTTTTCCAGTATTAGGGTTTAGTTTCAATAATCCGCGTCCATTAGTACCGATCCAAAGCATTCCTTTAGAATCTTTATACATACACCATGCTACATTTTTCATGTAGTTTTTCCCGATACGAAAGTTTGTAAATAGCTTCTTTTTATAGTTATATTTATTTATGCCTCCGCCCCATGTTGCTATCCATATAACACTATCACTAGTTGGGACTATCGCTGTTACTGCATTATTACTTATCTGATTTGGTTTATCGGTCATATCAAATCTGTAATTCTCCGATTTTCCGGTCTTAGGATCAAATAAAAAAAGTCCATTTAATTCTGTCCCTAACCAAAGTTTGCCCTCTGGTGCTAATTCTATAGATAATAATTGATTGAAATCATATTTAGATGTGGCTGGTGAATTATATCTTGTGATTTTTCCTGTTTTTGCATTTATTGCATTTAGACTTCCTCCTCGGGTTGCAATCCAAATATTATCGCCTTGTTGACGAATGCCCATAATATTACTGCTTGATAAGGTATTTAGATTATTTGGATCTGTTTTATATAATTCAAATTTACGACTTTGTTCATCGTATTTATTTATTCCGTTATTCTCTGTACCAATCCAAATCAATCCAGATCGATCTTTCATAATACAAAGAATCTTGTCGTCGTTTATACTGTATTTGTCTGTTGGATTATACATGTATGACGTGAATTTTTTTGTAGTTTTATCGAAAATACAAAGACCTCCGCCTCTAGTTCCCAACCATATTTTGTTGTCAGTATTCTCAAATATTGACCAAACAATTTCATTTGAAAGAGAGTTCTTATTCTTGTTCTCATGATGGAATCTTTCAAACGTATGGGTTGATGGATTAAATTTATTTAATCCACCATCGTAAGTACCGATCCATAGATTATCATCTTTATCGACTATGACACTCATTACAATATCGTTTGATAACGAATTCGGATTTTTTTGATCGCTTTTGAAATGAATAAAGCCATCTGTTTTTTCGTTATATAAATCTAATCCGCCACCGTCGAGACCTATCCAAATCCGTTGTTGACTATCTTCAACGATTGCTCTAACTGCGTTTCCTCCTAATGATTTTGGTTGAGATGGATTGCTTAAATATTGTTTAAAAATACCGGTTTTCTTGTTAAACTTATTTAATCCTCCACCAAATGTCCCAACCCAAAGTCTTCCTTTGCTGTCTTCAAAGATTGAATAAACATCATTTGATGATATCGAATTCTTATTTCCAGGAATGGCTGTGTATGATGTAAATGTTTCTGTTTTTTTGTCGAATTTGCACAATCCTCCGCCAGCTGTTCCGACCCAAATAACACCATTATGATCTTCAAAAACTTTTTTTATCTGATTGTTTGTTATTGAGTGATTATCTCTTGGATCTGGTTTATATACTTTAAAGGAATATCCATCATATTTATTTAAACCATCTTGAGTTGCGATCCAAATGAATCCTTCTTTATCTTGAATCATATCATTTACACAGACCTGTGATAAACCGTCTGTTATCAATATATGTTCAAAACGCATATCAACACGTTGAGCCGATGTTGTTGCAATGATGATTGTATTTATTAAAATTAAGAAGAATAAATGCTTCATATTGATGTACGTTTCTTTATTTATAACGACTTTAACGAGTGTTGCATTAAAATGTTATATCGCGAGCTAAATTAGTTAAAAAAGATATATTGTATCCTTAATATTTGTAAAAGTTTTTTATTGTCAAATAATTTTAATTAGAAATGGTTAATGAATTTACTATATGTGTTGCTTTTGAATAATTTTTTAATACGAAAATAATATAAGCTGAATCAACCCATATATTTCGTGCTACATTATCGCGATAGAAATAATCATTTATTGTTCCTTCTGTATTTCTATCGAAGTTTAATCCTATAAATTGTCCTGTACTATTTAACATCGGACTTCCTGAATTTCCGCCTGTTGTATGACATGTTGATATTACGCATACATTATTATTGGGGAGAAGCTGGTATAGCATTTTTTTGTCAATTGTATAATTTGAATCTCCGCTTTCATATTTTTCACGAATTCCGTTCATGGTTGTTTTAAAATCCATTTTTATTGCATCGGTCGATTCATAGGATTTTATTTTTCCAAATGAAATTCGTAATGTGGAATTTGCATCTGAGTATAATATTCTTTTTTGTTGTAACAATCCTGTAATATTGACTCTTTGAAGGCTATCTATTATTTTTTTGTGTGCATCGATTGTTGTTTCTGTTTCATTATATAATTGGAACACTTTTTCCGATAACATGTATATGTAGTCTTGTTTAATGATTGATGCCCAATTATTTGGTTGTCTTTTTAGTAATCTGATTAATCGGTTGGAGTCCAGTAAGATTGAGTTCTTGTATAGATTTAATTCTATCTTCTCATATTGACTTCTATTTTTAATATTTTTCTTTTCAGAAATTATTTCCTGTATATTTTTTGTCTGTGAGAGATTATTAATTTCATTGATGATTTGAAAGAAAAAATCGCGATCAATTTCTGCTGTATATGTTTTATAGAAGCCTCTGATTATTGGTAAATATATATTTTCCGAAATTTTACTGTTTTTGTTTCTGGTGTTTTTTAATTTATTGGCAAATCGAATAATATCCATGCTTATTAATCCTTCAAAGTAGAATGTTGTTCTCTTTTGCAATGTCGCTAATCTTAAATAGGCTTTATTTAGTTGAGATTCAAGAGCTGTGTCGACAAAATACGTGGTTCTATTCAATTTTGAATAATTATTGGTTGTTAGTTGTTTTTTATCTGAAATCCATTTTTGATAAAAACTACTATTTGTTGCATATTTTGAATTATAGTTGAGATGAATTAATTGAGATGAATCCATATATTGTTTCATGATTTCAAGTCTCTTTTTCCGAGTTATAATTTTGATAGGCAAAATACTATCACTATAGGTTTTAAGTGCTGCCGATGGTAGATATTCTTCGGTAGTCCCCGGATATCCGATAATCATAACATAATCATTCTCTTTCTTCTCTTTGTTTGATATGGTAAGAAATTTCTTTGATTTGTATGGTATGTTTTGGCTTGAGATTTCCGATGGATGATTGGTTGAGTCTGCGTATATTCTAAATATAGCAAAATCGCCACAATGACGAGGCCACATCCAATTATCCTTTTCGCCTCCGAAATTGGCTATTGATTCTGGTGGTGCATATACTAATCGAATATCTTTAAATTCTTCTCGAAGATAGAGTAGGTAATTATTTCCAAAAAAAATAGGTTCAATGATTGCTTTAAGGTGTAATGAATCGGAAAATATCTTTTCTAATTTTAGACTATTTTTCGATATTATTGAATCTCGTTCATGAATGGTTGATTTTGAATGTGTTCCCTTTAAAACTTTTTCTGTAACATCAATGATTTTATGAGTAAATTCAATCGTTAAATTTGGGTTTGTTAGTTCTTCATTAAGATTATTTGCTGTAAATCCTTTTTCAAATAGATTGTTTGTGACAGAACTGTGTGTCTGAATAAAATATTTTGCACAGTGAAAGTTGGTAATTAGTAATCCGTCAGGTGATATTACTGCACTACTGCAACCCTTTCCGAACATTGGCACTGCATCTATTAAACTTGTGCTATCGGGATTATAAATGTCCTTTTTTAAAAGGTTAAAACCCGAACGTTGCATTTGTTTGAAAATACTGTCGGGAATATCCGAAGGAATCCACATTCCTTCGTCTGCCATTGAAAATAATGGAGTAAATAAAAATAAGGCTACAATATGTTTGAGCCAATGTTTCAAATATATTGTTTTAGGACTTCGAATAATTTTTGAGTAGGTAAGCCCATTACATTATAAAACGAACCAATTATTTTTTCAATTCCAACATAACCGATCCATTCTTGAACACCATAAGAACCTGCTTTGTCAAATGGTTTGTATGTGTCAATATACCAATCAATTTCTTCGAACGAAAGTGTCTTGAAAAAAACCTCAGAAGCATCAAAGGTCGTTGTTTTATTTTTATTATTACCAACCGTAATGCCTGTATAGACAAAATGACTTTTTCCCGATAATCGTTCGAGCATTTCAATAGCCTGTGCTTTGTTTGATGGTTTTCCAAGCATTAAATTATCAATGCAAACGATTGTATCGGCGGTTATTAATATTTCATTTTCTGCGAGTTCGGCTTGATAAGCATTAAATTTTAATGCAGAAAGGTAGGTCGCTATATTTTCATCTTTGAAGCTTGCTGGAAACGTTTCTTCTACGTTTTTATGAGTCCTGATTTCGAACGTAAATCCCATATCTTGCAAGAGTTGCTGTCTTCTTGGCGACTGAGATGCTAGAATAATTTTATGTGGCTCAAAATTAATAATTGGGTTCATTCTATATGAATCCTTTGATAATGAAGTAAAGAATGAATAAATACGATATCCCAGTAATCATTATCAGTTTTAGTATTTTGCTGGCGAGTGTATAATCTTTTTCTTCTTTTGCTCTAATTATTTTATATATCAAAAAGAATGACGGTAAAATAACAAATATCCATAAATACCATTTTGATAGTTGATCCTCGATGTATAAAATACTTGCACCTACAATAGTTAATGTGAATAATAACTGTAAAGAAACAACTATGATTTTTGCATTTTGGACACCTAAAATAATAGGAATCGATTTGCGACCATAAGCATTGTCTCCTTCGAAATCTTCTATGTCTTTTATAATTTCACGTACCAATGTCGAAAAAAATGCAAAGAAAGAAAATCCCAAAATCCAGAAAACGATGTCGTTAAAATTTAGGTAAAAATATTGTAACTGACTTTTGTAGGTGAGGTTGAGAGGTATTATTTCGTAGATAATTACAAGTAATGGTGTTAATGCTGTGAGCGTTGCAACTATTATGTTCCCAATAATTAATTCGCGTTTAAAAATGGTAGAATAATACCAAAGTAATCCTGCGGTGAAAATAAAAATAAAACCAAGATTTGTCATATCTATTTTCCATGAAATGTAAAAACCTAAAGTAACTCCAATGATGTTAAAAATCCAGTGAATAATAAGGGCGGTTCTCAGTGATATTCTTTTGCCAAGAATTACATTTTGAGGATGATTAATCATGTCAATACTTAAGTCAAAATAGTCGTTAATGACATATCCAGCTGCAGTAATCAGAATTGTTGCCAAGACCAAAAGGAAAAAGTCTACATTACTAAATTGAATATTCATTTCAAGTCCCAAAATATGACTATAATGGTATTTTAAAAATGGAGAAATGAGGCAATAAAGCAATAAATATTGTAATGCTACAATCATTACAAGGTTCTTTAATCTAATAAGTTTTATGAAATCTTTTATCATTTTTATCATTTTTTTACCAAACAAAAGCATCTGTATCTGCCCATTTACCTTGAAGTTTTAGGGTTTGTTCTATAACGTCTCTTACACAACCACAGCCCGAACTTTTGTCAGAAACATAGTCTGCTATTTCAATAATTTCTTTTGATGCATCCTGTGGACAGGCTGCTATTCCTGCTGTTTTCATTACCAGTAAATCGGGTAAATCGTCGCCCATATATAAAATATCGTCAGCTGTGATTTTATGTTTTTCTAAAAAGGTTTTAAAATCTTCACGTTTGTCGTGCGATGCAATGTATATATCTGTGAGTCCAAGCTCTTCGAATCGAATTCTAATTGATTCGCATTTTCCACCGGTGATGATTCCTATAGGATATCCTTTCTTTATAGCAAAATGCACAGCATAACCGTCTTTCACATTCATGTTCCGCATTTGTTTCCCATCGGGCAATATAAATATTTTCCCATCGGTAAAAACGCCATCTACATCGAATACAAATCCCTTTATATGGTTTAATTTTTTCTTAAAATCTGACATATTTTATTTCTTATATAAATCAGCAATACTTTTGCTAACCAATTTGTAAATTTCTTGAAAATTTGGATTGTTTGTTAACATTTTCAAATGTTTCTCTATAATTTCCTTGTCATTTCTTTTTGCAGGTCCGGTTTGTGCATCTTTAGGCTTTGCTGTTAGAATTTTTTCAAATGTTTCTTGCAACAACGGTTTCAGTAACGAAAATTCTATATTCTTGTTCTTTAATAGCTCTTCCGCAATGGTGTTCATGTAATTGGAAAAATTACATGCAAAAACCGCTGCTAAATGAATTTGTATCCGTTCTTGGTAAGACATTATGTAGACATTGTTAGAAATCTTTTTTGCAAACTGTAATAGTTTGATTTCCGTCTGATCTGAATTTCCTTCGATCAAAAAAGGAACGGAGAGCATGTTGATGGTTCTATTATTCGAAAATGATTGCAATGGATAAAGAACACCATAATTTTTAAATCTTGATTCAAAAATGTCAATACCAACGCTTCCTGCAGTATGCACAACTATTCCTTCAACTCTTGGTAAATGTTGTGAAACTTCGTCGATGGCGTCATCTGAAACTGAAATGATATAATAAGAGGCGTCAGTTCGTAATTCTTTTGGATTGTTTGTAAAAGGCACTTTGGTTTCAATAGGTTTCGATCTTCCATATTGTTGAATTACAAGAGTGCCAATCGAAAGAAGATGGTTGATAAGGTGCGTCGCAACAGAGCCTGTACCGATAATTATTACTGACTCTTTATTGGTATCATTTATAGTAGACACTGTCATGCAACTTATTTAATCATTCAATTGTCTTCATATTTAGAGAAGGTGGAATAATCTCTTTATTTTTACGAATATTAGGAACTATTTTACTTTGCAATTCTGCCTTCTCTTTCTATTTCTTGAGCGATTTGTTCAATGCAATCATTTTAATTGCAGTAAAAGCAGCTTCATCTCCTTTGTTCCCGTGTATTCCTCCCGAGCGGTCTTTTGCTTGTTGCAGATTATCGGTTGTTAAAACGCCAAAGATGAATGGTATGTTATATTGAATATTTAGATTTCCTAAACCAACAGCAACGGCTTCACAAATAAAATCGAAATGACGGGTTTCTCCTTGTATAACTGTTCCTATTGCTATGACTGCATCTACAGTACTATTTTCCGCAACCATTTTTGAACCAGCAATCAGTTCAAAACTTCCAGGAACTGTATGAATTTGAATATCTGATTCGTTTGCCCCATTTTTTATGAGTAGATTTTTAGCTCCTTCGCACATTGCAAACGTAATTTCTGAATTCCATTCAGCAACCACTATTCCCACTTTCATACCTTTGGCTGAAGGAAGAGTGTCTTTATTATAGTCCGAAAGATTTTTTAAACTTGTAGCCATAATTCAATGCATAAAAAAATCCCGAAAGCTTCGGGATTTTTATTTTTATTTTGTTTTAAGTTCCGCTCTGGCAATGTATTTATCTATTTCAGTAGCCTGTTGCGATTTCTTATACTTATCTTTAATCGTTGTATAATATTCTAAAGCACCTTTAAAATCACCTTTTATTTCCGAAGCTAAACCGGCTTTCATCAAGTACAAGGGTGTTGTCATATCGTTTTCGCTTTTCTTTGATGCTTTTATATAATAATCAATTGCTTTATCTGTTTTTCCTAATTCAAGGTAACAGTCACCTGTTGCTCCCAATGCAATTGGAGCTACAAATTCATCATCGGCACTAAAGTTTTCAAGATTTTCAATGGCTTTGTTGAAATCTCCTGTTTTTAGGTAGCAAATACCTGCATAGTAATAAGCAAGGTTTCCAGCTTTAGTTCCGCTATATTCATCAATAACCGTTAAAAATCCAGGATTGTTTCCATCTCCTTTTAAGGCTAATTTGAACGAATCTTTTTCGAAATATTGTTGTGCACCAAAGATTTGTGCTTGAGCTTGTTTTTCGCGAGGTGCTGCGTATAAATTTTTGTATCCTAAAAATGCACCAACAATTACAACTATAGCTCCAATTACAATAGCTATATTTTTTTGGTGTTCTTCGATGAATAATTCTGCTTTTGTCAGTGTTTCTTCAACTTTTAATACTCCGTCGTCTGCTTTATTTTCGTGTGCCATAATTTCCGTAAAATGATATTCTGTTTATTTAGCTTGCAAAAGTAGAAATTTTGTTGATTTATTAAAATAAAATCGAAGAAAAAAATGATATAGTTAAATCTTTGTATCTTTTTATTTTTCTTTTACAATATTTCTACTTTGAAAATAGTCTTTATTTTTAACAAAAATTATATAATTACCATTGGGATAATTTGAAATGTCAAATTCTTCACTGGTTTTTGATGCCTTTCGCGATTCAATTAAAATTCCGAGCCAATTGTATATTTTATTTCTATTGTTGAAGTATTTAAATAATAGTCATTTTCAATAAAGATTTTATCTTTTGTTGGATTCGGGAATATATTTAAAAGTGATGAATAGTGTATCGGATTATTTGTTGAAGTTAATATTTGTACAACCAGAGAATCGCCACTTTTACAATATTGATTTGAAGCTGTTACATAGATTGTATCCAATATTAAATTATCATATTTAATTTTTGTATCTGTCCATATAATATCACAAAAAGTATTTTGATTATAAACATTTATTTGATTTTTGCCAGATACTCTCCAAGTATATGTCGATTGATTATCAATTGGTTGAATTTTGTAAGTATGTATTGTATTTAAATAAACAGATTGATGAAAACTATCTGAATCATTTATTATTTGAACAGATGTAGGTTCAAATAATGTTAAATTAAGTGCTTTTGTCGGTCCATAACATTTGTTTACACTATCATATTCAGCAACATAATATGTGTAAATTCCTTTGGGTTCATGTACATAACAATCTGATTGTAATATTCCGATTTTATTTGCTACGGCTGGGTTTGCACCATCAAACCATTGTAATAATCCCGAACCTTGAGCTGTTGCTGAAATGTGAGGTAATGGATCTGTGCATGTGATTTTGTCATTTGCAATTGGTGGTTTTAAATTACCACATTGAGCCTGTATTTCAACAGAACTTATTATTCCGATTAATAATAAGTATATCTTTAAAAATGATTTTTCCATATTTTGATTATTTCTTATAAACTGTTCACCGCTTTTCTCAAAACTATTAATTTCCTTAATAAATCTTCAGCCTTATCTAATTGTAACATATTAGCTCCATCTGATTTTGCTTGTGATGGATTTGGATGTGTCTCGATGAATAATCCATCAACACCAACAGCAACTCCTGCACGGGCAATTGTTTCAATCAAATCGGGGCGACCACCGCTTACTCCACCTTCTTGGTTGGGTTGTTGAAGCGAGTGGGTGATGTCGAGAATCACTGGGAAGCCTATTTGTTTCATTTCGGTAATGCCTCGGTAATCAACAATTAGGTCGTTGTAGCCAAACATTGTTCCTCGGTCGGTAAGCATTACATTGCTGTTGCCAGAATCAACTATTTTTTGTGCAACATATTTCATCGAATGAGGTGCAAGGAATTGCCCCTTTTTAACATTAACTACTTTTCCCATTTTTGCTGCTGCAACCAATAAATCGGTTTGACGGCAAAGAAAAGCCGGGATTTGAAGTATATCAACCACTTCTGCAGCAAATTCGGCTTCTTCGGCAGTGTGGATATCGGTAACTATTGGCACGCAAAGTTCACGTTTTACATTAGCTAAGATTTTTAGAGCTTCTTTATCGCCAATGCCTGTAAACGAATCGAGTCGCGAGCGATTCGTTTTCCGATACGATGCTTTAAATATAAAAGGTATCTGTAGAATATCGGTGATGCGTTTCATTTCTGTTGCAACTTTAAAAACGAGTTCTTCGTTTTCAACCACGCAGGGACCGGCAAGCAAAAAGAAATTATTTGCTTCAAGATTTTTTATAAAAGGAATTCCCGAAAGAATTGTTTTTACATTTTGTACTTGTCTTTCCATATATAATTCATGTATCGTTTAATATCTTCTTCTTTAGGATTTGGTTTGGGAACGTAAAAACTCGTGCCCGATAATTCTTTTGGTAAAAATTCCTGTTCGCTCAGTTTGTCGGTGTTGTTGTGCGAATATTGATAGCCTTTGCCATAGTTCAATTGTTTCATCAGCTTGGTTGGTGCATTGCGAAGATGCAGTGGCACCGATAAGTCGCCTGTTTCGCGAACCTTTGCAATGGCAGCATCAATGGCAAGATAGGTCGAATTGCTTTTGGGTGATGTTGCCAAATAAACGGTAGTTTCAGATAAAATGATTCTAGCTTCGGGCATTCCCAGCACGCTGATTGCCTGAAAACAGTTGTTTGCCAATAAAAATGCATTGGGATTTGCCAGACCAATATCTTCGGATGCTGAAATAAGTAAGCGACGAGCAATGAATGTAATATCTTCGCCACCTTCGAGCATTCGTGCCAACCAATATAATGCTCCGTTGGGGTCGCTGCCTCTGATTGATTTTATGAATGCCGAAATGATGTCGTAATGCAGTTCGCCATTTTTATCGTACAGAGCAATGTTCTTCTGAAGTTTTTCAATAACCATGTCGTTGGTTACAGGCTTTTTCTCGTCGTAATCGCTCAGAACTATTTCCATCACATTGAAGAGTTTGCGGGCATCGCCACCCGAAAAACGAAGTAGAGCTTCGTATTCTTCAATTGTAACATTCAGATTCTTAAAATATGAATCGGTGTTTAATGCTTTATTTACAAGATTTATCAAATCGTCTTTCTCGAGCGATTTCAAAACATAAACCTGACAGCGTGAAAGTAATGGCGAAATAACTTCAAAACTAGGATTTTCGGTTGTAGCACCGATTAAGGTAACCGTTCCTTTTTCAACTGCACCCAGTAATGAATCCTGCTGTGATTTTGAAAATCTGTGTATTTCGTCAATAAAGAGGATAGGGTTTGGCTTGTCGAAAAACTTAAGTCGTTGAGCCTTGTCGATGACTTCTCGGACATCTTTTACTCCCGAATTGACAGCACTGAGGTTAAAAAATTCTCTTTCGGAATTGTTTGCAATAATTTGTGCCAATGTTGTTTTTCCAACTCCCGGAGGTCCCCAAAGAATCATCGAAGGAATATTGCCACTTTCAATAGCTTTACGCAATACGGAATGCTTACCAACAAGATGTTCTTGTCCTGCATAGTCGTCGAGTGACTTTGGACGCATCCGTTCGGCAAGTGGCTGATTGAGGCTCATTATTCTTTTTGAAATTTATGGTGTAAAGGTACTTCATTTTGTTAATATACTGTTTTGAGATTTCACAAAACAAACAAACCGTTAGCTATTTCAAAATTCAAATTGATCGTTCAGCTTTCAAAACTTGATTTCAATAGAATCTTTTTCAGACAAGCATTTCTTTTAGATTCAAATTTAATTCAGCTTCGGTTAGCATCTCTTCAACATCTTTGAATTTTAAATATTCGAGTAAATGTTTACTATCAAATGTGTCGGTCGTTTTTTTTAGTAATGTTTTCATATTATCATAAAGTTCCAATAAACATTGGCAATCGGCATCGATAAATATCTTTTTAACAGCTTCGTTTTTATTAATGTCGGAGTTCATGAAACTACTGAGTTTGTGGATTACCAGATACTCTATATCGAACTTTTGCAAACCCGTATTTTGTTCAAGTTTTTGACTTTCGGGTGTGCCATTATTGAGTATAAATAAAAAGGTTCGCAGTACGATCTTTCCATCGATAATATCGGCTCTAAAATATCCAACTTTGACGTCAAAAAATCGATATTCAATCAAAATCCGTTTATTAATATCGTAACAAAAAACAGGATTCTTGAGCGAAATATAAATATTTAAATGCAAAACATCGGTGTTAAATGAGTCGATACGTTCCGATAATCGCATAAGTGCGTGCGATTGAATATAAACGTCCATAGGTATTTCGGCAAATTGACTTTTGATTCCAAGAGCAATGGGTTTAATGGAACTATAATCGATACCAAAATTTGCAAATGTCCAGCCTACACGGATTATTGGACGTTGATTGCCATCAATGTTTATTGAGTCTGTTTCCAGAATATGACTTTGAATTCTTATGATATTGTGCAAAAAAGGATCAGTTTCATTCTTCTTTTTTATATCAAAACTCAACCAATAGAGTGGTTTTCCTATTGCACTGCTCTGATATCCAAAGACACAAAGTGTTGTATCTAATTCAAGTCCAATATCCATGAACTTTTCGTCAATAATTTCGAGTTTCATCAAAATGGCATCAATGTCGCTTCCAAAGGTCTTGGCACCTCGTTTTATATCATTGGGAATGAATGATAAACTTATGCCAATTGTATAATAATCGGCGAACGATATCATTGGAAGTTCTTCGCTCAAACAATGTTCTTCTTTTTCTAGTTGGTCTATGACAAGTACTTCGCAGTCTTTTAATACCTCCTTTTTTACGGTATGTCCTTCTGCCACTTCTATCTTAAATGATCGACATCGGCATTTATAAATAAATTCGACATAAGTGTTGGGGAGATGTTTAAATACTTTTTCACCACATATTGTGTTGCACCAGTATTCAAGCTTTCGCAAATAATCGTTGTGATGTTGAGCTTTTGCCAACTTTAAAGCTTGAAAAGGATTTGTTTTCTTCTTTTTAGCCATCGTTTTGTGTTTTTATTGGTTGAGCGTTTGTTTTTAGGGATTGCCTCTAATTTATTTCACGTTATAATCTAAATACATTGTAAGTAAATACTTTTTTTCGTATATTAAATTTTTATTGAATTTAAATTTAATAAAATTTTTAGGTGATAGTGCATTTTCAATAATGATTTCTATTAAATGATCTCTTTCTATGTTATCTATCTTATTATTTGTGAAATTGCGAATGAATTTATTGTAACAATATTTTAAAACTTCAACTTCAGTGGGGTTAAGATAAATATATTCTTTGAATGTTTTAACAAAAGAATCAGTTGGATATGTATTTTTTATCATAAAATTTAAACTTTGTAAATAATTGAGATATGTTCTCATTTTTATTGTATCCCATTTCTGGTATTCTTGTTTAAAATTCTCAATTTCGTTGTAAAAGGTCTTCGATTGTTTGAATCTATCAATATTCCCATAGTAATTCTTGAAAATTTCTTTAAACGGTATAATTTTACCACTCTTTTTTTCTAAACAATAGATACGCCCTTTATCTATAAATGAAAGATATTCCTGTGTGAATACTCTTTCATACATATAAACAAAGCATACGCTCATTAATGATTTTCCTTTCAATAAGGTTATTAGACTATCGGTACTTTTATAATATTCATTCCCCTCCATTTTTTTTAGTAGGCGCATTTGATTAAATATTAATCCACGAGGCGAGCCTGTTACGATATACTGGGGAACAACAAAATAGCCATCGTCATCAATCGTTTGAGAAAAAACTGTTGAAGAGATAATTAATAGGATAAGTATAAATAAATTTTTCATTGAGAATGTCAATTATGTATTGCAATGCTTGCAAGAACTTGTTGTAAAAGGACGCAAAAACTGGAAAATTCGACCAAATTCATAAGAAATAAATACATTCAATATTGTTATGTGTTTTAAAAAAAATCAGGATCAATCATTTCCTGTCTCAATTCCAATAGCTAAAATATAAATTTTATAGAAATAGCAATCTCTATTTTATAAAAATACAATACATCGATCTATTTTTTGTCTGATTTCCCATTTTCAAAAACTTAAATCATCAACCGCACTCAAAATAGACTCCTCAAATCAGGTAGAAATTGTACAACTCCCATTTATAATCTTCGATGGTGCAGCACCGAAATACAAATGATTACGTCACGGGGGAGGCGTTCCTCTTTTTGATATAGAAAATTGGTGTTCGGGGAGGAAAATTGGTGTTCAAACACTCGACGTCGGAACTCTGAGCACCAAATTGCCAGTCTGAATAGCAATTTGTTTCTCTGAGTGGCAATTTCCCTTTTGTTGGTTTTTCGGAAAGTACGGGTTGCGAAATCCGTGATCTGGTAAAGATTAGAAGTTTGGTTATCCTTCGTCTATTTTCACCACTTTGGCAAAAGGCATCAAATCGTGGGTGGCTTCAACAAGTCGAGGCGTGAGAGCTTCGGTGAAAACCAGTTTCTGGCATCGAGGAAGGCTTTCGTGTAATCGGTGGATAACGACTTTGTGGCCATTTTTAATAATGATGCTGGCATCGTCAACAATAAACATCTGTAGCTTGTTAATATTGATTCCGTTTTGCAGAAAGATGGTGTGCAGTCTTTTTGGGGTGGCTATTACAACATCGGTTCCTTCGTACAGATCGTCAATTTGATCTTGAATGTCTTTGCTGTCGTGGATACAATCGGAGCGGAGGTCGCCGTCTTCGGTAAACCGACAAAAGAGTCTCTCCATTGCTATGGCTTTTTCTTTGTCGGCAACCAGAATCAATGCTCTTGGAGCTTTTTCGTAAGCTGTTTTCAATTTTCTGATGACGGTCATTAAAATAGTAATCGATTTCCCGGAGTCTTCGGGAGCTATAGCATATAAATCGGCACCGCTGTTTATGATTGAAAGTGTTTGTATTTGAATAGGTGTTGGGCTATCGAATCCTGCTCGCTTTATAGCATCGGGAATTGTTAGATTGAATTTTTCTGGTGACATCTATGTTTTTTTGATTATCTATATTGGAAGTTTTTTGATTTGGCTAAAATAAATCGGAATGAGTTACTGTATTTACAAAGAGAAGTAGAAATCCAGTTTCATTTGATACAAAGATAATCAATAAACGTTGTAATGGAGTCCCTTTTATTTTATTCTTCGCCTTTTTGACCAACAAAATAGTCTTCTTTATTTGCAAAAAGAATGTTGAAAGAGGTCAAACTGCCATAGGTTCGGGTTATGTATTGTTGCAGATTGACTTTCTCTTCATCCGAAAGTTTTGGGTGGCTATTGATGTTTTGTTCCAGCACACGCAAGCGGTCGCGAACCAACACTATTTTATGAAAGAACGATTCTATTGGAATTTCTTTCGGTTTCAATTCCTTACTTGCCGGTTGCAGTGTCATTGTGCCTCCGCTCCATTTACTTCCCATCGGAACTTTGTAGTTGATGCCGTTGTATTTATCGAGGATATAGGTCATCAATTCTTCAATTTGTTCGAGATTGATGCTTGGTGTCGATGATTTATTTTCCGATTCTTTGACCAATTCTATATCTGTATTCGATTTCGACATTTGCATTTTACCTCCCCGTTCGAAAATGATATCGTAATAGGTGAGATTCACTTTATAAATCACACCTTCGCCGTAGCGATAATGTGAAACAATCGTTCCAATTTGTAAATTATCCATGGTTTTACTCTTTATTATTCTGTAGTTCTTGTTGAGCCTTTGCCTTTATATCCATAGCTTTGGGGTCATTCGGATTTAATTGTAACACTTTTTCGCAATCGGCAATAGCTCCTTTATAATCTTTTATTTGGAATCGGGCAATAGCTCTATTGCCGTAGGCACCCCATAATTGGGGATCTAAAGAAATGGCTTTCGTGAAATTTTTTATCGAACCGTCAAAATCGCCTAATGAACCTAAGGCCATGCCTTTATTTACATAGGTTTCGGGTTTGTTGGGACGATATGTAATATATTTGTCGAAATTGATTATTGCTTCCTGAAAATTATTGAGGTTGAATTGTGTTAATCCAATATTCAGATAGGTTTCTGCAATGGTGTTATTTGTAGCTGCTGCGTGAGTAAAGTCTTCGAGTGCCGCTTGATATGATTTATCCATAAATTTAAGGTTGCCCCTGTTATTATAAGCAAGTCCGCTTTGTGGATTTTCGTCGATGGCTGCATCGTAAAAGGCCGAAGGACTTGCGTAATGGCTGATGTTTTTAGCTGTTATGATGCCCAGAATAATACAAAGTACAATAATACATTTGGTGATAATGCCTTGTTTTTCCTGCATCCACTGTTTGGGTACAATGAATAACAGCAACAACAAAATGCCAATAAAGGGAAGCAAAAAGCGGTGGTTTAAATAATCGATAAACAAATGACGGAAGAACATTGTTGGTATCAGTAACAAAAAGAACCAGAATAGACCAAAGAGCTTTTCGCCGAGTTTTCGTTCCTTGTTTTTTAATAAAAGAAAAATGATAAATCCCAGAATCACGATGCCGATAATTTCTTTTATAACAGAAAAACCTGGAATTACGGCTATATTTATCGGAAATATAAAGCCTGTGAATGCTTCGGGAATTGATTTCAGATTATTGAGCAGAGCAAAGATTCCAACTTGAAATTGATCCGATCTGTCCGAAACGTCACCAATGGCTTTTGATCGTATGCAAAACCAAAAGAATCCCGAAAGAGCATACAAAATGACGGTCATGATATTCTTGGTATCAAAAAGTTTGTTGTTTGTAAATACCAGAAAATACAAAAGTAGCAGAAAGGGTAGGAATGCCGCAGTTTCTTTGCTGAATAGAGCAATGGTAAAAGTCAGCCAATGCAGAATCATGTATGTAATCTTTCCCGTTTTTATGAAATCGATGAAAAAAATCAGAGTCAACAAAGAAAACATCGTAAGCAATAAATCGCCACGGGCAGGAATCCATGCAACCGAAGAGGTGAAAAGAGGATTGACACAATAAGCCACACTGCACACGAGAGCCAGCGTTGGTGGTATTGAAAATCGCAAAAGGACGAAAAAGAGGAAACAGGCAATAAAACCAAAAAGTAATACATTGGTAAGATGGAACATCCATAATGCTGTTGTATTTGAAAAATGAACATCAAACATATAAGAAACTGTTTGCAGCGGACGGTAAAATTCACAGGTTTTCCCCAGATAAGCGTCGATGGTAAAGGCTTTTGGAATATTCCGTAACTGGCTAATAAACGTTATGTTGTTTGAAATAATTCCATCATCGTCGAAATTGGTTAAGCCAAACGACACAGTTTGCAAATACAATAGTACCGGAATACAAAACACAATAAAGAGTGGTAATAATAGTGATTTCTTTTTATCGGGAACAGTTTTTTGATTCACGATTTCTTGACGGTTCCTCGTTATGCTGTTGGTTTGTTTTGGTGCTTTGTTCATAAAAAATATTCAAACAAAAATAAGACAATGATCTTCCTTCAAAAGTATAAAAAAATGATATATCATTATTATTAATCCTATTTTTCTAAGTCAGTCAATCAGTCTACGCTTTATCGATCTCTTTTTCAATGATGATTTTACTTTTTTTCATATTATTGCAGTCGCGAATTTAAATACGATAAAGAATGAAACCATCTCAGAATAAAAAGGCTAATCCCATAGAAAAGCAACCCATTAAGAAAGAACCAATCGATCTGTTTGAAAAGTATATCAAAAACAAATCGTTGTATTTCTTGTTTGTCCCGGTTGTATTGCTTTTGATGTTCGTGTATCGTGATTTTATATCAATGCGTAATTTTTTGATGTTTCATGATATAGGAAGTGATACCATTACGTTGACTTACCCTCAATTGATTTGCGTTTCGGATTATATTCATCGATTGGGAATTCCAAGCTGGAGTTTCCAACAGGGATTGGGGCAAAATATATTTCCGCTTACAATATCCGATCCGTTTACCCTGGGGCTTTATTTTGTGAGTAAAGATCATATAGCTTCGTGTATTGTCTTTACTGAATTAATCAAAATTGCATTGATTGCCTATTTTGCATTTTTGTTCTTTAAGAAAATAAATTTGTCGCGTTATGTGAGCTTGCTGGGAGCTTTTATGTTAGCATTTAGTGGTTTCGTTATCTTAGGTGGAACATGGTATGAATTCTCGAGCGAAGCGTTATATTTTACTATTATAATGTATGGCGTTGAGTGTGTGTATCAAAACAGTAAATGGTTTGTCTTTTCGCTTGGTGTATTTTTAATCGCCGTTTTACAACCGGTGTTGTTATTCACCTTTGTCTGTTTTATATTCTTGTATTTACTTGTTCGGGTTTTGTCAGATGGTAACTTCTCATGGTCTTTTATCGGTACGAAAATAGGAATATTTATAGGGTTGGGAGTTATAGGATTAGGTCTGAGTGCTGTATTTTCATTTCCTGCCATAGATTTATATCTACATAGTCCACGCGTAGCTGGGAATGTGTCATTATTCCATCGATTATTTTCATTTGGGATGAATTTCGAATCGAAACAGTTTTATGGAACCGCTTTGATGCGACTTTTTTCGAGCGATATGCTTGGAAGTGGAAGCAATTTTGCAGGCTGGAGTAATTATCTGGAAGCTCCGCTTTTTTATTGTGGTTTGCCTTTGTTATTGCTCGTTCCTCAGGTTTTTAACGGTATATCGACAAAAATGAAAATAGTGTATGGCTCGTTGATCGCCTTTATTTTACTGACGGTATTGTTTCCCTTCCTTCGCTATGCCTTTTGGTTGTTTAGTGGCGATTATTTCCGCTTTTATTCCTTTGGAATCATGTTCCTGCTATTGTTTCTTGCACTTCATGCATTGCACACAATGATAAAATCGGGGAACGTCAATCTTAGAACTCTTGGCATTTCGCTTATTGTTGTATTGTATGCTCTGAAAAGTGCAAAAAGTTTCAATTTGGATGTGATTGATGCAACCAATAAAGCTGCAATGCTTTTTATTGTTCTCTATGCTTTATATATTCTTATGTTTAAGTATGAGAAAAGCAGGCTTGGCGGACAAATTTTATTGTTCTCAACTCTGATTATTGAGTTAGGCTATATGTCGAGCAAAACAATAAACGATCGCATTGCTATTAAATCTTCAGAATTTCAGGAAAGAATAGGGTATAATGATTATACCGTTGATGCTATTAAATATGTAAAATCGAAAGACAGCAGCTTCTATAGAATAAGCAAGAACTATTTACCGGATGTAGCAATTCACATGGCATTGAACGATGCCAAGGTGCTGCATTATTACGGCGGAACGAATTATATTTCGTTCAATCAATTGCAGTATGTTACGTTCTTTCAAGAAACTGAGGCTATAAAAAACGAAAGTGAAACCGATAGTCGTTGGTGTATTGGTTATCTCAATCGTCCGTTGTTACAATTGCTCTGTAATGTTAAATATGTTATAACCAAAGGGCAGGTTGATCCAATGACAAGACTGATGAACGATTCGCTGGCAACGTTTCAGGATGTAACGGTGCGTAAAGCCAAATATTCCATGCCTCTCGGTACAACCTATGATACCTATATCACGAAAGCTGAATTCAAAAAACTACAGCCGATAGGCAAAGATATTGCTCTATTAAAGAGTTTTGTTGTCGATCCTAAATATCCAATAAACACACAGGGACTGAAGCAAATTACTTCGAAAGATATTTCATTGAATTATAATTTCGATATGTTGAATCAGGATGTTAAAAACCGAAAATCAGATTCGCTTCATATAACATCATTTAAAGAATCGCACATAAAAGGCGATATAACTGTTTCGGGTAAAAAGCTTCTGTTTCTTGCAATTCCAAATGATGATGGCTGGCAGGCCACCATAGATGGGAAAATACAGAAAACGACAACGGTCTCTGCCGGTATGATGGGGTTCATGCTTGATAAAGGAAAGCATAGTATTGAACTTGAGTTTGTCCGTCCATATTTCCGATTAGGAGTGATTGTTTCGGCATGTTCGGCACTAGTTTTCCTGGGATTGATTGTCTTTTTTGTGGTTAGGAAACGGAAAACGGTCTAATATTTTTGCACAAAAAAATATTCCGCCACCATCAAACAATGGTCCGTCATACAGCTCAACAATACCAACATTGCGTTGTAGAATAAAGTCTTTTACTTCTTCGGTGTTTTCTATTGTTTGTAAACTACCGATTACAAATAATGTATTATTCCATAATCCCATGCAACCACCGATAAATCCATTTTTATAAGGTGGTAATGTAATGACCGACGGATTGATATATAAAACATCAAAACCGTGAAGCAACAGCACTTTTTCAATTCCTCTATCGGATGTTATAAAAGCTGATTCAGAAATGGCTATCATGCTACATCGTGTGTAAGCTTGAGGAAGAGCAATAAATGGCTCGGAAATAGACTTTAGAATTATGTTGTCGGTGAATCCCTGTTTATGGAAAAAATGTTTTTCTGTTTCAATACAGTTATAATATGTTGAATTAGTAAGCTCTTTGCCAATGATAGATGTCCCAAAAACAAACGGAATATTTCGTGATGAAATAAAAGAAAGACAATCCGGTGGTGTATTTGGTGCAATAATCAGACATTCGGAACCTTGGAAGAGAAAAATATCGGGATGGCACGAAATGGTTTCGTACGTGATATCTTGAGATCTGAACAGAAAAACCTCGGCATACATTTGCAATGTCTCGATGGCTTTTTGAGGAGTCCGAGCATCAATGATAGCTGTAACGGAATTCATACTTTTGTAATGTATTATCTTGTTGGAAATGAATCCAGCTATATTTCTCTTTCAGTTTCTTCTTATTCGAAGAGTTATATCCAATAGCGTGGTTGATTTCTTCATCAGATACAAAAACCGTAAGTTTCCCTTTTCCCTGAGGCAATGATTGCTCAAATAAATCCATCCAGATGCTAGATAAAACCAACTCTTTGAATGATGGATGATAGGGACCCGCAAGTAAACTGGTCTTTGAATTAAATTCTTCGTTTGGATGTAAGCCGGTTCGCAAAACCGTAACATTGTTTCTTTCAAAAAGTAAATATAATTCTTTAGTCCACGCAATAGCCTCATCAATAGAAAGTGGCGAATATTTTCCCTGTTCAAACAACATTGCAAGTGGAGTATCTTTTACAACTAATGTAGGATAAATGCGGGTTGAATGAGCTCCCAATTCTATAATTGTATTGGCTGTTTGAAGGGATTTTTCAAGACTATCACCCGGAAGTCCAATCATCATTTGTAATCCCAAATGGATGTTTTTCGAGAGAATTAATTGTGCTGCCAGCCGAATATCGTTGCTTGAATGTCCGCGTCCCGAAGCTTTTAATACACCATCATCAATCGATTGAGCCCCCAGTTCTATTTCTGTTACTCCATAATCGCTAAGCATTTCAAGAATTTCGTTGGTAATATAATCGGGACGTGTTGAAATACGTATTCCAGAAACCGCACCCGAAGTTAAATAAGGCTGTGCCAGTTGTAAATAATCCTTTTGTATGGAAATAGGCAAACCCGTAAAACTGCCACCAAAGAAGGCTATCTGAATTGTCGAATTTTGTGGAATAGTCTTTAGATATTTTTCAATTGTGTCTGTAACATCCTGAAATGAAGGAATAGACTTTTGTCCGCTGATGTGCGACTGATTACAAAAAACACAACGATGAGGACAAGCAAGTTCCGGCAGAAAAATAGGAATATTTGAATGGTTCGATTTCAATATCTTTATGTCGATGAAAACGTTGTAAAGGTACATAAAGTCCTTGCAAAGTTTTACAAATATATATTCTTTCGTTTGTAAGGAATGTCATCAAAATTATACTAAGAAATAAATATTTGTTGAAACCAATAATTTTGAGCAAAAACGAAATAAAGTAATGTATCTTTGTTTTTTGAAATTAAAATTTTAAAAAAAGAATAAATGGTATTTGATTTAGAGATGATTGCCCAATTTTACAAGGGCTACGAGACAAAACTTCAATCTGTACGAAAAATAGTTTCCCGACCATTAACATTAACCGAAAAAATCTTATTTGCCCATTTATATGATAGTCATGAATGTGCCGATTTTAAACGAAATAAGGATTATGTAAATTTTTTGCCCAATCGTGTTGCTATGCAAGATGCAACTGCTCAAATGGCATTGTTGCAGTTTATGAATTCGGGTCGTCCTAAAACCGCAGTTCCTTCATCTGTTCACTGCGACCATTTAATTGAGGCCGAAAGTGGTGTTGCCAAAGATATTATTACTGCAAATAATAAAAATAAAGAAGTTTATGAATTTCTTCGTTCGGTATCAACAAAATATGGAATAGGATTTTGGAAACCGGGAGCTGGTATTATTCATCAGATTGTTTTAGAAAACTATGCATTTCCTGGAGGAATGATCATCGGAACCGATTCGCATACGGTAAATGCCGGCGGGTTGGGAATGATTGCCATTGGTGTTGGCGGTGCAGATGCTGTTGATGTAATGGCTGGTATGTCGTGGGAATTAAAAATGCCACGATTGATCGGTGTTAAACTTTCAGGAACATTAAATGGCTGGACATCACCTAAAGATGTCATTTTAAAATTAGCCGGAATACTTACGGTAAAAGGTGGAACCAATTCTATTATTGAATATTTTGGTGAAGGAGCCGATTCTCTGTCTTGTACGGGTAAAGCTACTATATGTAATATGGGGGCTGAAGTTGGAGCAACCACTTCGGTTTTTTCCTATGATGATTCTATGCGTCGTTATTTATCAATGACTGGCCGTGAGGAAGTTGTTGCTTTGGCTGATATCGTAAAAAAAGATCTCAAAGCAGACAATGAAGTATATCAAACTCCCGAAAAATATTTTGACCAAATAATTGAAATTAATCTTTCGGAATTAGAACCGTATATTAATGGTCCATTAACTCCAGATGCCGCAACTCCGCTTTCGCAATTTGCAGCAAAGGTAAAACGAGAAGGATTCCCCGAGAAGCTTTCGGTAGGACTTATCGGTTCTTGTACCAATTCATCATATCAGGATATGAGTCGTGCAGCTTCGTTGGCAAAACAAGCAAAAAGTAAAAAACTTAAAGCAAAATCAGAATTTATAATAACACCGGGTTCTGAAATGGTTAAGAGTACTGCGATTCGCGATGGTTTGATTGCCGATTTTGAATCAATTGGCGGTGTATTAATGGCTAATGCCTGTGGACCATGTATCGGTCAATGGAATCGTAGAAACGATAATCCAGATCAAAAGAATGCAATTATTAATTCATTCAACAGAAATTTTGCCAAACGTGCCGATGGTAATCCAAATACACTTTCGTTTGTAGCATCTCCCGAAATAGTAACAGCTTTTTCTATTGCTGGTTCAATGACGTTTAATCCGATTACCGATACCATAATCAATGAAGATGGTAAAGCCGTGAAATTAGATCCACCAATGGGTGACGAGCTTCCTGTTGAGGGGTTTGGTAAGGGTGACGACGGATTTATTGCTCCCGCCGAAAAAGGTAATTTGGTGCACGTTGTAATTGATAAAAAGAGTAATCGTCTGCAAGTGCTTGAACCTTTCAATCCTTGGGATGGTAAGGAATTAACAGGTATGCCGTTGCTAATAAAAGCAAAAGGGAAATGCACCACCGATCACATTTCAATGGCTGGACAATGGCTAAAATTTCGTGGACATCTTGAGAATATCTCCGATAACCTTTTGATGGGGGCTGAAAATAGCTTTAATGGATTGACCAATTCTGTTAAAAATCAAGATAACGGAAGTTACGATAAGGTTTCTGCTATTGCAAAATACTACAAATCGAACGGGAAAAAATCTATAATCGTAGCTGAAGAAAATTATGGCGAAGGTTCCTCGCGTGAACATGCCGCAATGGAACCCCGATTCTTAAATGTGGCTGTGGTATTAACCAAATCATTTGCCCGCATTCATGAAACAAATCTGAAGAAACAAGGAATGCTTGCGTTGACATTTGTTAATAAAGCTGATTATGATAAAATACAAGAAGACGATACTATTTCAATAAACGGATTATGTCGTTTTGAGTCGGGTAAAAATCTTACATTAGAATTGACGCATAAGAATGGTTCGAAAGAGTGGTTCGAAGTTCAGCATACTTACAATGAAGCACAGATTGCCTGGTTTAAGGCAGGTAGTGCTTTAAATCTTATTTCAAAATCGAAATAGTCCTATTAAATGATATAAATTAGAAAGAAAATGATAAATAATCCAATTGTACAAAAGCTCTCCGATTCAATAAAAATTACCAGTAAAATTGATTTGGATCTTTACTCGAAGTTTAATGTAAAGCGAGGATTACGAAATGAAGATCATACCGGTGTCCTTGTCGGTTTAACAAAAATTGGCGATGTTGTTGGTTATAAACGCAATGAAGAAGGTAAGCTGGAAGCCATTCCCGGACGTTTATTGTATCGTGGAATTGATGTTGAAGCACTCTGTCATGGCATACAAAAGGAAGGTCGTCAAGGCTTTGAAGAAACAATATATCTGCTACTTTCTGGAAATTTACCAACCAAACAGGAATTAGAGGAATACAGTAAATATCTTGCTTCGAAACGCTCTTTGCCCCAAGTGTTTACTAAAGATGTTATCCTTTCGTTGAAAGGAAAGGATTTGATGAATATGCTTGCCCGCTCAGTCATGACTCTTTATTGTTTTGATGAGGATGCTGATAATACATCTCGCGATAATTTAATGTTACAATGTTTGAATCTTATTGCAAAATTTCCAACCATCATAGCCTATTCGTATCATGGTTTAATGCACGGATTTTATTGCAAAACATTACATATTCGCCATCCAAGACCAGAGCTTACCATTGCTGAAAATTTCCTTTACATGTTGAAAGGAACCGATCGCTATACAAAACTTGATGCTGAAATATTAGATTTGGCTCTTATTCTTCATGCCGAACATGGTGGAGGTAATAACTCAACATTTACCGTTCGTGTCACCAGTTCTTCGGGAACCGATACTTATTCTGCAATAACAGCAGCTATTGGTTCTCTGAAAGGTCCTTTACATGGTGGTGCAAACCACATGGTTATTAAACAAATGGAACATCTGAAAGAGAATATTAAAGATTGGGAAAACGATTTCGAAATCAGCGAATACCTATTCAAAATTCTTCGAAAAGAAGTATATAATCATACAGGAACAATTTACGGTCTGGGTCATGCAATCTATACAATTAGCGATCCGAGAGCCGAACTGCTTCGCGAAAAAGCACGCGAACTGGCAACCGAAAAAGGTCGGATGAAAGAATTCGAATTCTATGAAAGAATCGAACGAATTGCACCTCAGGTATTCGCCGAGTTTAAAGGTGAAAAAGTCAATAAAATTGTATGTATAAATGTCGATTTCTATTCAGGATTTGTTTATAATATGATCGGACTCCCTGAAGAAATTTATACTCCGTTGTTTGCAATGGCACGTATTGCTGGATGGTGTGCTCACCGTCTGGAAGAGTTGAATTTCGATGCCCGACGCATTATTCGTCCTGCATATAAAAATGTTTTGGAGGAGCGATCTTTTACTCCTCTTAGTGATAGAAAATCAAAAGACTAAAAACGAAACAAAAAACGACCGGAGAAAACCTTTGGTCGTTTTTCGTTTAATAAGAATGTCCTAATATATTGTAAAATCTTTATATGCCTCGTGAGCTCCCAAATCAAGTAACGTTTCAACCGATAATTCGGTAGCAATACCCACCGTTCTCATTCCTGCTGCTAGCGAAGCCTCAATTCCTGCTCGGGAATCTTCGAAACAGATGCAATCCGAAGGCTTTACATTAAGAGCTTTTGCGGCTTTCAAAAATACCTCTGGCGAAGGCTTTCCTTCTTTAACCATTGAAGAGTCGATAATTGCTTCGAAATATTTACCAATATTTCCTTTGGTACACACAAAATCGACGTTTACTTTTGGTGCCGATGTCGCTATTGCAAGTCGTAGACCATTCTGTTTCGCTTTTTCTAGCAAATCAACCAATCCATCGACCAATTTAAAATGAGGCGTATACATTTCTCGATACATTGATTCCTTGATATCTTCATATTTCCGTATTTCGTCATACGTCAGATGTTTACCAAACACAAGTTCTAATATGGCATCGTTTGTCTTTCCTGAATATTTATGCACAAAATCGTCGATACTTGTGTTTTGCCTGTATTTTTTGCAAAAGAGTATCCATGCTTCGTCATGAAACTTTTTGTTGGCAATCATTGTGCCGTCCATATCGAATACAAGTGCTTTGGCTGAATGGAACATGCTTTAAAACTCCGAAGTAAAATAAAAATTGATATGTGTGAAATTGTTTTGAGCAAGTTGCAATGCATACGTTGAATCGGCCATAAACACATCACGTCCGTGTTTGTCGATAGCCATATTCATATATTTACGTTTTTTGAAGTCTTCTAATTCAGCTCTATCATCCGATTGAATCCAACAGGCTTTGTACATTTGAATAGGCTCGAATCGACCGGTTGCGTTGTATTCATGTTTGAGACGATATTCTATAACTTCAAATTGAAGTTGTCCGACGCATCCAATTATTTTTCGACCATTCATGGTGCTGGTAAATAATTGGGCAACACCTTCGTCCATCAACTGGTCGATGCCTTTGGCTAATTGTTTATATTTAAGTGGATCGCCATTTTCAATGTAGCGGAACATTTCGGGCGAAAAGCTTGGAATGCCGGTGAATTTTAATTTTTCACCTTCGGTTAATGTATCGCCTATTTTAAAGGTTCCTGTGTCGTGAATACCAACAATATCACCGGGATATGCTTCGTCGATAACTGATTTTTTATCGCCCATGAAGCCTGTTGGATTCGAAAATTTTAATTGTTTGTTTTCACTAACGTGAAGATAGTTTGTGTTTCGTTCAAATTTTCCGCTACACACCTTCACAAATGCAATGCGGTCGCGATGATTTGGATCCATATTGGCATGTATTTTAAATACAAAACCGGTGAATTTTTCTTCGTATGGCGATATTTCACGTTCTATGGTGAATGATTTGCCTGGTGTTGGAGCTATTTCTACAAATGTATCGAGCAATTCTTTAACACCGAAATTATATAATGCACTGCCAAAAAATACTGGAGCTATTTCTGCTTTCAGATAATTTTCTACTTCAAAATCGTGATAGACTCCTTCAATCATTTCAACTTCATTGCGAAGTGTTGTGGCTTCGCGTTCGCCGATTATTTTGTCTAGTTCTATGCTGTTGATGTCGTTAATGGCAATTAGCGGTTTTACTTTTTGCACATCGGGTTCAAACAGATTGAGGCTTTTGTTGAACAAATTATAGACTCCTTTAAATCGGTTTCCCATTCCTATGGGCCAGGATAATGGTCGAACTTTTATTTTGAGTTTTTGTTCTATATCGTCAAGCAGATCGAATGGATCCATGGTTTCACGATCCATTTTGTTTATATAAATCATTACAGGCGTATTACGCATACGACACACGTCCGAAAGTTTTCCTGTTTGTTCCTCAACACCTTTAGCTGCATCAATTACAATAATGGCACTATCAACGGCACTCAGTGTGCGATAAGTGTCTTCTGCAAAATCCTTGTGACCGGGAGTATCGAGAATATTAATTTTTCGGTCTTTATAATCGAATCCCATTACCGATGTAGCAACCGAAATACCACGTTGTTTTTCGATTTCCATAAAGTCGGATGTTGAGGTTTTCTTAATTTTATTAGATTTCACGGCACCGGCAATGTGAATTGCACCTCCAAATAACAAAAGTTTTTCGGTTAAGGTTGTTTTTCCAGCATCAGGATGGCTGACGATTGCAAATGTACGACGTCGATTTATTTCTTTTTCAAAAGCCATTGTTTAATTCTTTTTTGAGGGGCAAAGGTAGCTTAATTAGTGAAAAACTAAAAATATGATTCTGAATTATGTTATAAAATAAAAAGAGTCCAAATATTTCTACTTGAACTCTTTAATGGTGTATTATTCTCCTTTATCGTCAAATCCGGGATGCATTCTTTCATTCCTTTGATGTCGATGTTGATTATTCTGTCTTAAATCGAACTCAACGCGTTGTTCGTCGGTGAGCAATCCTCTTATCTGTTGTTTAAATGTTTCTCTTGATTTCATGAGTTGATTTTGTGTTTGTGTAATTTCGTCGATTGTTGCATTTATTGCTTTCATATCGGTAGCATCGGCTGTCGATAGCGTTTTGAGGTGGGCTCGAAGTTCTTCCATTTTATTTCTCAGCTTCATTGATTCTTTCATCTGAGCTGTTTTTAAATCCTTAATTTTTGTTTTTTGTTCGTCACTTAGTTTTAAATCGTCAAATCCCATTCTGTCTCGCTGACATTCTTTTTTGCATTGAGGATGCATTTGTTCGTTCTGCGTTTGTTGTGGTTTGTTGGGCTTTCCCATCCCGGGTTGTGCCCATACTGCTGTTGATAATAATAGAGCTGTCGGCACAATTATTATCGATGATATAATCTTTTTCATTTTTTTTAGGTTTTAAAATATGGTAATAATACGTTTAATTTGAACCCGATAGTATGTAAAATAAAAATATATTTTTCTATTATTCCTACTTCTTTTGATACGTCTTTTTGTTATTACTTCTTTATAAATAAAACCGTTTCTCCCGTTTTTAAATCTATTGGAAGTTTTTCGTATGTCTTAATCTCATTATTATCGAGATCGATAATTTTATAACTTTTTATTTTGCCACTCTTATTGCTGGTATTTTCTAATCGGAAAAACCAGTAGCGAGTGTTGTAATCATTGTCTATATCCGTCAGATCGAAGGTAAAGCTTCCATCATGTTCACCGATTGTTCCATCAAACGAATAATTAGCTCCTGCTATTAACGATTTGCCGCTTGCTCCCGGTGTAAAACCTGTTGCAACGGGATCGAAAATAATGTTGCTGGACTTTGCTGATTCTATAGTGTTTGTCTCTGAGTTTCCAAACTGAAATTTCAGATTTCCACGTTCCTCATGTGATAGTGTGATCTGTACAAGTATTTTCGGGCTGTACCTTTCATATAAAATCATTCGCCACAGTTTGTTCTCGAATAATAATGTTGTTTCCCGATTTGTAACACAGCCGTATGATAACCATCTGAATCCATTGTTTACATGTTCATCCAAGTAACTTTCTGCTATCTTAAACGCTCCTAATTCGTCTGATTCTATTACATTATTGTTATTTCTGTCTATCCAGATATGATCGTTATAACCAACAACGCACACCGTGTGATCGGAACCATTAACACCTGATGAAATAACATATTCATTAATTGATGCATCATCTTTTGATGTGTTTGGGTTGTTTTTTGATTGAAGGTAATTCGCATTAAACGGATTAAACTGGGTAACCAGAACTTCACCATCGTACAACAAGTGCTTTATTTTTTTCATATCGAATGGTATAGCTTCGCAATCTTTAATACGGTTACTGATTGCTTTTCGCCAGACGGTGGAATCCACACACCATTCTTTGAAATGTTCGCCTTCGTTCAGATCATATTTGAAATTGTTGAGATAAGGACTTCCATGCTTCTTTATAAAAGCATACACATCGGTAAACCATAAGTTGTCGGGAAATATTTTTCCATTATTAACCATCGTAAAACCAAATTTCGGTGAAAAGGCTGTTGATTCACTATATGGTCTTTGTAATTGACGATTTTTAAGATATGTCATCTGGTAATAAACACAAGCAAACCAATCGCACGAAGCTACTTTCCCCTGATTTTTAAATGGGGGAAAATAGTTCGATTTACTATTGTCGACAACCGAGGAATCAGAGTTTTGTGCTACTGATTCTACTCCCTGAAAACAATAAATAACAAGTAATAGCAGTATGCCGGTCAACGGTTTCCTTTTTCGATCTGTCGATGCTAGTCCGGTACTTCTTTTAAAGCTGATTTCGTCGTCTGGCATGGTTTCGCTTGGCTGTTTGTTGTATTTATCTTGTCATAACAGCAATATCGGCGTTATTTATATTCTATTACAAAATCCTCTTTTTCGTTTCTTACTTTTTTCATATTTACCAGCCAGTCACCTTCTGCGTCGCGGTAGCCTAATGGCAATAATGTTACACTTTTCAATCCCAGCGATTTCAGATTGAGTAATTCATCCAATTCATTATTCGAAAAGCCTTCCATCGGAGTACTGTCTACTTTTAATTCTGCTGCTTGTGCCAGAGCCATCCCCAAGCCGATGTATGTCTGTCTTGCCGTATGTGCAAAATTTTCGTTCGCCGATTGACACAGATATGCCGATTTCAGTCTTTCGGTGTAACTGTCGAAACGACCTCTGGGTAATGCTCTTTCGTCTGTTATATAGTCATACATGTTGTCGATACGTTCCTTTGTATAACAATCCCATGCTGCAAAAACCAAGAGATGCGAACATTCGGCAACCGACTCTTGTCCCGAGGCTATTGGAACTATTTTTTCTTTCAATTCCTGATTGGTTATCACTAGTAATTTGAATGGTTGCAATCCCGATGATGTTGGAGCCAATCGAACGGCTTCAATTATTTTGTCAACATCCTCTTGTGAAACTTTTTTTGTCGAATCATATTTTTTAGTGGCATATCGCCATTTTAAATCGTTTAATAGTGCCATGATTTTTTATTTTTAAATTGTTTTTATGCCTTTGTCGGCACACAATGTTGAACCTTACGTTTGCTTGCAACTATTCGAAATTCCGGTTACAATCGGATGTCATTTTTAATATACGATTGCCAGATTTGATAGCCTGCTTTATTCAAATGAACTCCGTCTGTTGTCAACTCTTTTCTTAAATAATTATGATTATCGACGAATGCTGAATACATGTTGATAAAGATACAATTCTTTTCTTTAGCCGTGTTCTGTAGAAAGGTGTTTAATTCTATAACGGTTTTATTAATGTCTTTACTCGAATGTAATAAACTATTTAAACTTCTTGTTGGTAATATACTTTCGAAATATATTTTAGTCTTTGGACAGTCCTTTTTTAGTATGTCATATATTTTTAAATAATTGGTCTCAATTTCTGATAAAGGAACTTTTTCAACAATATCATTTATACCTATCATGATAAAAATTTTCTCAGGTTGATATTTTGTAACATTATCAATACGTTTTATTAATCCTTCAGAAAAATCGCCGCTTATTCCCATGTTTTTTATTGAGTCGGATTCGTGTAGATATTCCTTAAATAATTCGGTCATACTATCGCCAAACAGTATTATTGACTTTCGTGTCTTTTTTATTTTGTTATACTTGCTTTGCAATTTTTCCCACCGACCTTGATGGAAATATTCATACATTACATACTTTCTTTTTAATGTAAAAAATAAATAATAACACAATACACCAACCACGATGCCTGTCAAAATTAATATATAATATCGCTTCAATTCCATTCTTTTACAAGAAGTAGCAAATGTAAATCATTTAATCTTTCTGCAATATCACTATAATTCGATTATCGCTTTATAATATTCCCGTTTATAGGTGGTGTAGGTGCTCATGGTTTTTGATGTCGCTTTTTTTATTCAACCCCTTTCGGGGTTGTGTGATTAAGGTTTCGTTTACCGCGGATTTCATCCGTGGTTATTCAAGTAGAAGCCCTTCGGGCTTTTTGTCTCCTTCCACGGTTTCATTTTTTCAACTGTTACATACCAACGTTTGTCGAATCATTAAACAATAATCCCGAAAGGGATTAAATTATAGAATATTAAATCTTGATATTCAATTCATTGCACGCCTCTAAAAATAGATATCCACCGAAGTAGCCAACTATATTTTAGCATTCATATCATTAGGTACGCAAATCTATAAAAAGAACTAATTTGCATCAAATCTAAACAAAAAATCCCAATGAATATGAAACGTTTGGAAAGTATTTTTTAAGCAATTACTTTTGACCCGAATCAAAAAGTCTTGA
>Ga0302288_1000177_pt1 | contig 59902 bp, 51 predicted proteins | sample III_Fen_N1_1_FD_194549 | JGI IMG/M metagenome (GOLD analysis project Ga0302288, IMG submission 194549) | Peat permafrost microbial communities from Stordalen Mire near Abisko, Sweden - III_Fen_N1_1 | ecosystem: Environmental > Terrestrial > Soil > Wetlands > Permafrost | place: Sweden: Abisko... | reverse complement strand
GTGCGTGCCGCGTCTGTTGGAAAAAATCTACGACAAACTGTACCTGGCCGGCAAAAAACAAACCGGCTTGAAAAAAAGCCTTTATTTCTGGGCGTTTGAACTGGCCAAGCATTACCACCTCGAAGAAAATACAATCTGGTACAAGCTAAAACACGCAATAGCCGACAAATTGATTTACAGCAAATGGCGGGAAGCACTGGGTGGCAACTTTGACATTGTTGTTTCGGGAGGAGCGGCCATCCAAAAGCATCAGGTCGCCTTTTTCAACGCCATCGGCATGCCTGTCTTTGAAGGATATGGCCTGAGCGAGACTTCGCCCGTAATTGCCGTCAGCAACAGGGGCAAAGGAGAACGCGTGGCCGGAACGGTTGGGCCTCCCCTGCCAGGCGTTGAGGTGAAAATCACCAAAGAAAATGAGATTATTTGCAAAGGACCCAATGTGATGCTGGGTTATTATAAGGACCCCATTCAGACGGCTCAGGTCATCGACAAAGACGGTTGGTTCCACACGGGCGATACGGGTCGATTCACCAAAAACGGGTTATTGATCATTACCGGTCGCCTGAAGAACATTTTCAAGACCTCCTTTGGCAAGTACATCAATCCCTTCCTGATCGAAGAACAATTCTGCAAGTCACCGTTTATCGAAAACATGGTCGTATTGGGAGAAAATCAGAAATATGCAGCCGCCCTGATCAATCCCGATTTAACCTACCTGAAGGATTTCTGCAAGCGCCGCAACATCGTGTACACCGACACCGACTCGCTGATCAAACATCCGGATGTATTGGCCATCTACAAACGGGAGGTGAAAAAATACAACCAACTCTTCGCCCATCACGAACAGGTGAAGAGCTATGAATTGGTCGCCGACGAATGGTCAGTCAACACGGGCGTGCTGACCCCCACCCTGAAGGTAAAGCGAAAAGCCATTGAACAACGCTACGGAAGTATCATCGAAAAGCTATTCGCTTAACGCTTCCGTTGGAGCTTCTTCTTGAGGAACTTCTTGAGGTGTTTCCAGCAGTGATTCTTCCAACTCTACTTGCTGAGCTTTCTGTTTTGGTTGTAGCTGAATGCTTACCCGAACAGCCATTAAACCCTTGGGGCCTTGTTCCACTTCGAAACTGACCTTATCACCTTCGGTAATGGATTGCAATACATTGCTCGCGTGAACGAAGTAACGCTCGCCTGTACCCGTTTCACTGATAAAGCCAAAACCCCTCGATGTGTTGAACACATCGACTTTCCCGTTGTGGATGGGATCCACGTAAACATCTTCGCGCTTGCGTACCGACACCTCGATGTTCTCGATGTCAATCACCTGCTTGGTTCTGGGATCGGGCATGGTATCAGTTATGCGACCGAACTCGTCTACATACGCGATCATGTTATTCAGGTTGCTCGGCCCGGAAGCCTTGCGACCTTCAGACTTTTGTTGCTTTACCTGTCGCTTTTCCAAGCGCTTCTTTTCTTTTTCTTTTTTACTTGAACTGGTTTGCGATCTTGCCATATATAAGTGGGTATGATTGTATGCGTTACTTTGATTTACCTACGACAGGAATTTTCTTCCCGATCAATTTTTCGATGTCCCGAATGTAATTCTTTTCCTCCACATCACAAAATGAGAGTGCCCAACCGCTGGCACCGGCACGACCTGTCCGGCCAATCCGGTGTACGTACGTTTCCGGAACGGAGGGTATTTCAAAATTAATCACACATTCCAGGTTGTCCACATCGATACCCCTTGCGGCAATATCGGTAGCGACCAGCACCTTTATTTTACCGTCTTTAAATGCGCATAAAGCACGCTGACGGGCGTTTTGTGATTTATTGCCATGAATGACATCAGACGATATTTGACTTTTTGTCAATGCCCTCGATACCTTATCAGCTCCGTGTTTAGTCCGGGTGAACACTAGAACTGACTGAACATTTTTTTTTTGAATGGTATCAATCAACATAGCGGGTTTGTCTGCTTTCTCCACATACATCAACGACTGGGTTACAGTGTCCACGGTTGAAGATAGCGGCGTAACGTGCACCTGCACAGGTGTTTTCAAGATAGTACCGGCCAACTTGACAATATTCGGTGGCATGGTGGCTGAAAAAAACAGCGACTGACGCACGGGCGGCAACGCAGCAATAATTCGTTTCACGTCGTGAATAAAGCCCATGTCCAGCATTCTGTCAGCCTCGTCGAGCACGAAAAACTGCAGACTGCGAAGGTTGACGTATCCCTGGTTCATTAGGTCTAACAGGCGCCCTGGGGTGGCCACCAAAATATCAACGCCTTTGCGCAGGGCTTCCACCTGTCCGTATTGATTAACGCCTCCAAAAATGACGGTGTGAGTGCATTGTTCGTAGCGGCCATAGGTCGTGATGCACTCACCAATCTGGATAGCCAGTTCACGGGTTGGTGTGACGATGAGGGCGCGCATGGCACGTCCTTTAGGTCTGGTACCTTCAGACAAAAGTTGAAGCATAGGTAATGTAAATGCGGCTGTTTTACCGGTTCCGGTTTGTGCACAGCCCAGCACGTCTTTTCCTTCCAGAACCAAAGGTATTGCCTTTTCCTGTATGGGAGTTGGTTTTTCGTAACCTTCGTCAACCAGTGCCTTCAAGAGGCCGGGTGACAGTTGTAAAGATTCAAATGTCATGTAAACGTATTAAAAACCAGCCCGATCATAACCAGACCAGCCTTTTGGTTATTGCTGTTCATCACGAACAGCGGTGGATTCTTGGGGGGATGAATCGGTGCAAAGGTACGAAAAATTAATCAGACTACAGCAACTCGGCCACCCGTTGGCTTTTTTTCAGGTGGTCTTCCGCTTGCCGCCAATTTGACGCATTGACCATGTGCAACCATTCATCACCAATGTGGGCATACATGTCATTCTGGAAATCATCGCCTTCCCACAATGGCACGCGTGTTTCGTCGGGAAAGGCAAACACAGCCTCCTTGCCTTCATCCACCAACAGAGGTTTGTACAGCGAATAGAAACTGCCAGACCCTGTGTCGCCGCCGTAACGAGGCATAAAATCAACTTTTCGGGCATGCGTATAGGCAGCATCGAAAAAAGCCAGTCCGGGCCACAGGTACAGCAACCGCCCTCCGGTCACCTCGGCGTTATCACACACCTGCAGCATGCCGTAAAACGGCTGTTCCTTCACATAAGCCGTCAACGAAACCGGTTGTACAGGAAAAATATCGTGATCCAACACGCCGAAATAAGGGGCGCGTCGTGGCTTTAGGTAGTGGCGGTACACATAATTCAGCGCAGCGCCGTGCGACTCACTGAACGATGGGGGAGTAAACGGTGACGGCGGCAGCGAAAGGTACGGGATGGCTGCCTCCCGGCAGAACTGACAAATGGCCACACGCGCTGCCGGTTGCGAGGAATTATCGGCCACCGTGTACACAAACGGGTCGCTGCAGTGCTTCCGCAACAGGCGATACTGCTCCCGAATCACATCCGGATTGTTGAAAGCGATGCTGACTAAGTCCCACCCCTCCTTCAACAGAAACCGTCCATCCAGCCGTTCGCTCTCTTTCAAAGGCGGCATTCGGTAGTACGCCCTCAATCGCATTGAAAGTCGCCACTCGTTCCACTTCGCCCGCAGGCATCTTGTTCCTTTCATGATCACTAGGTGTTTTTTTTCAGGACAAATTGCTTGGTAATACACTGGGGCAGCTCGCCCAAGTAATGGGTCACATAGATCAGGGTTCTGGAAGGGTCGGCGCAGTACTCGTCAATGTGCTGCCTGACCTTTCGTTTGTTGGTGGCGTCGAGTCCGTGCAAGGGTTCGTCCAGAATCAGCAGCCGGGGTGCTTTGACAAAAGCCCTGGCCAACAGGCACAGCCGTTGTTCGCCCGACGATACGCGTAAGAAAGAACGGTCAGACAATTCCTTGACGCCGAATCGTTCCATCCAGTACGCCACCCGTTCGAGTTGTTCTTCGTTGCAACGACGGTACAGACCTATCGTGTCGAACAGGCCGGAACCGACAATATCACGGCAGGGCAGATTCTTCAGGTAGTAATGATGCATTTCGGGTGACACGTAGCCAATGTGCTGTTTGATGTCCCAAATACTTTCGCCCCCGCCCCGCTTCCGACCAAACAAACGGATGTCGTTGGCGTACGATTGGGGGTTGTCGGCGCAAATCAGGCTCAACAGGGTGGATTTACCCGCCCCGTTCGGCCCCAGCAAGGCCCAGCGTTCGCCCTCATGCACCGTCCAGTTGAGGTGTTCGAGGATGCTGCGTTCGCCATAATGGATGCCCACGTTTCTAAGGCCGACCACGACGTTTGTAGCCGTTTCCGCTTCATCAGAGTTGCCTTCCACCGATGAATACACCTCAAAGCTGCGTTCTTCTGTCCACGTCTGCAACAGGGGAAACAGCGCATGCTGCAGCGTTTTGTCGGAGGCAAATGCCGACGGGCTGCAAGGTTTCAGCAGGTGTTTTTCGAACAGGGGCTGGATCCAATGTACATAATCGGGCACATCGTCGGGATTGGACAACACGAACAAGAGTTGAAGGTCACCCATAACCGAGATTTCTTCGAGTACCTCGTTCAGCTTTATCCGTGATTCCGCGTCCAAGCCAATAAATGGGTTGTCTAGAATCAGCACACGCGGTCGTTCCATCAGCACCCTGGCCAACAGGAATTTCCGCAGTTCGCCGCTCGACAGTTGAACCACTTTCCGGTTCAACAGAGGCCTGACTTCCAACACGTCGAGGATGCGGGCGGTATAGACTTCATCGGAATGAAACTTCAGCAACGAGCTTACGTCGGGAGCGGTCTCCGATTCCTGGCTGTTCCAGCGTTGCTGGTAGGCAGACTGTTCGTAATCGGTTGTCAGGGCAGTTATATCCCTAAAGGCCATCGATTTGATGGCATCAAACACGGGAATGCCCAAGGTTTCGGGCAGGGGGTAGTCGCGCATGCCGGAGCGGATGGCCAGTTTTCCGGTGAGCACGTCAACAAAGCGGGATTTGCCGGAGCCGTTCGGCCCGATCAGTGCCCAATGTTCGCCTTGCTGCATGCTCCAGTTGAGGGTCTCCGAAAACTGTGCGTCCGGAAGTGTGAGTTGCACATCTTGCAGCCGGATAATGGATACGGGTGTTGTATCCGAGGGTATTGTGTCCGTTGGTGTTGAATCCTGCATGCGTGCAAAGGTAATCATTCGTTATCAGTCTGAACGATTTTCCCTATCTTTACGACTGCATTTACACCCCTAAAACGGTCACACTCATGGACAATCTCAAACACCTTGGTCAAACGACCCAGTACCTGTTCCATTACGCTCCTGACATCCTTGAGGCGTTCGACAACAAGCACCCCGACCACGATTATTTTGTGAAGTTCAACTGCCCGGAATTCACCAGCCTCTGCCCCATCACCGGCCAGCCCGACTTTGCCACCATATACATCAGCTACCTCCCAAACCTAAAGCTGGTTGAAAGCAAAAGTCTCAAGCTCTACCTGTTCAGTTTCCGCAACCACGGCGCGTTCCACGAAGACTGCGTGAACAGTATCCTCAACGACCTGATTAAACTGCTCGACCCCAACTACCTCGAAGTACTCGGCAAATTCCTGCCCCGTGGCGGCCTCAGCATCGACCCGTACACGAACTACGGCAAACCCGGTACTAGCTACGAGCAAATGGCTTTCTACCGCCTACAGAATCACGACCTCAATCCGGAGAAGGTGGACAACCGCTAATGAGAATAAACGTGTGTGATTTATAAAAACAACGCAAGGGTCAATTCTTTAATCTGAGCACGTAATGGAGCGCTAAACCCAACAAACGTTGATGCTTTAGCTTCATTCATGATTGCCTCGCTGATGTTTACCAGTTTTTCCATGGTTGAACCTTTATTCGGGCTCCATGTTTGTCCGGACATCAATCCCATCTCGTCTACAGAGAAGTAATACCTGGTTCCATCCGTTCCAATCGTGTTGCGTACCACGTATTGCGTTTTCAGGATGGCATTTTGGTACAACTGTTTGATCAACTCCAGATCTTCCAACGAGATGCTGTTACGCCACTTCTCCACTTCGATTATCGACTTATCCTTTGTAGACCAGATGCTTTGCTTAGCCCTTCTTACATTGATATAGTATGTATTATTCGCCTGGCCCCGGTCTACTTGCAACACATATTCTGTTTCAAATGAAGGAATAACTAAATATCGTAGTACAGGAGAGCCAGGCATACCCTTGAACAAGATTGAACGGATATTGGCATAGTACTCATATTCATGACTGTACATATCAAAGTATCCATTAAGGGGTTCAAGATGGTCATTTTGAGCAAACCCCACTAGGCTGACCATGGAAAACAGAAAAACTAAGATCTTGTGTTTCATTGTATAGTTTTTTTGGTAATTAAAATGATGGTGGTCGATCAATATTGTATGATAGAATAACCCATTGGCGTCAGATTAACAATACCTGCCTCTTTAAATTGCTGTTTTACTTTATCCGAACAACCAGACCATGTAATTTTTGGATTTTTGTCACACAAGGATTTGAATGATGCGTAAAACATCGTATCCATTCCCTCGAAGTTTTGCATGTTAAAGTAAAGTGGTATGTCTGAAGGAAGTTGGTCAAATAATTCGTTCAATTCTTTTTCTTCCTTGGACGAAATCCAACCATACAATTTATAATTAGAATTATCCTGCTTTTTCACCCCCAAACCAAAGTTGAAATAACCTTCCAGTTTTTCCACGTAGGTTTCCGTTTGATAATCCCAAAAGGACTGATTCATCAGTTTGAAAAGGAGCTTGATGAATGTTTCGTTGATGGTTCCCTTGCCAGGATTATCCAACGTAAACGATGTTGAACCGTTCCTATCTGCTAAAGCAAGACGTACTCGAATTCCATCTGAGTTGGATACGATATGTAATCCCTCTATTCGTTTCTGATTTTTCATCACTTCAAGATTCCTGACATGTATAAGAGAGTCTTCAATGGCCTTTTTTTGTGGATAATCAGCCAAAAGTTGGTTCAACTCAGCCACCATTGACTCCGATACATAGTGCGTCTCATTGACCTTACTGTTCATGATTGTCATAGAATAGATTGAATTGATATTTTCAATCGTCACCTGTGATTTTTCAACAAAGGCGGGAGAAAAATCAATCGTCACAGTGCGAATCGGCATCTCAGCCCGTATCACCTGGCTTTGCCCCTGAAAACAAAATAGGGCAAACAATACAATCAGTACGGGAACCAGCAGCAGTTTATGAAGCGGTTTTGATTGGGAAGGTTCGGTCTGTTTCATGTGTACAACGTGTTTTTTGGTTATAGAACTAGTTAATCATTATATAGCTGCTCTTCTATTTTTGAAATCAACAACTCCCGTTTGATGGGTTTGCTGATAAAATCGATACACCCGCAAGCCATGATCTTAGCCCTGTCGGCATCGGTTGAATAGGCTGTTTGGGCAATGATGGGCAACATAGGCATAAGGCATTTGATTAATTTCGTTGCCTCACAGCCATCCATTACGGGCATTTTCATGTCCATTAAAACCAAATCAATACCCTTGTTTGACTTACAGGCTTCAACGGCTTCCATGCCATTTATTGCCCTGATGATAGTCACAGGCATGGCTTTCAACATTTCTTCGAGATACAAGTAATTGGAATCCTCGTCTTCAGCAATCAAAATGGTTTTGTGAGTTCTTAATCTAATTTTAAACGTGTTCACAGGTTGATTCCCGGTAATAGTATCCTTGATTGCTGGCTTGTATGGAATCGTGAAATGGAACGTAGCACCTTTCCCCAATGCAGAATCAACCCATATTGTACCACCAAGCATTTCCACGTAGGCTTTTGAAATGGACAAGCCCAAACCCGACCCTCCAAATTGACGCGATTCGCCATTTTCAACCTGACGAAACCGTTCAAATACTTCGGTGTGCATTTCAACAGGAATGCCGATGCCTGTATCCTTTACAAAAAATTCAATGATGGCTCCTTTAATGACATACCCGAACTGAACGTAACCCTGTTTAGTAAATTTCAACGCATTGACCAAGAGATTGCTCATAATCTGTACCACTTTGGTTCCGTCTGTCAGTATTGTTCCCTGAATCGTTGTTGGAGAAGGAACAAGAGTAAGCTCACTGTTTTTGTTGGTTGCCACCAATTGAAATTGTTCGTACAATTGCCTGAGCATCTCATCAAGATTAACCTCTTTTTCAGTGATTTTTTCTTGTCCAGCATCAATGGACGATATAGAAATGATATCGGAAATGATGGACAGTAACTGATTGCTGCTTTGAATAATAATATCCGTGAATTGTTTGCGTTTTTGGGAATCCAAATCGAGGTCATTCAAAAAACTGGAGAAACCCACAATGGCATTCATGGGCGTTCTGATTTCGTGCGATATATTATGAAGAAAGGCTGTTTTGAGACAATCGCTTTCTTCGGCTTTTTCCTTGGCTAACAACAATTGTTCATCCTTTTTCTTGTATTCGGTAATATCACGGGCAATACCAAACAGACCTGTTATCTGGCCGAAATCGTCGAACATGGGGCATTTAATCACATTAAAAAAATGTTTCTTTCCATCGGCCAGTGTCATTACCTCTTCAAACGTGTGTGAAGCGCCACTTTCAATCACTATTTTATCCAGAGCCATGAGTTGTTGAGCCTCTTCGGCAAGGAAAAAACAGGTATCTTTTTTTCCAATGACCTCTTCCGATGATTTACCCATTGCTTTCTCAGAGGCCTCATTGATAAGGATGTATTTTCCCTCCAAATCTTTGATATAGATAGCATCGATGGCGTTGTTAATGATGGTTTGCAACAGTTTCCGATTGGTTTGCAACTCTACTTCCGTTTTCCTAAACTTGGCAAGCTGAAGAGCTGCATCCAACGCACGTTTTGTTGCATAGGGCAATCGCTCCATCCGGTCTTTAAGCACATAATCCGTTGCTCCTTGTTTGAGCAGTTCAACCGCCTTGTCTTCTCCTATGGTGCCTGAAATACAAACAAATGGCACAAACGGACAGATTAGTTTGGCCAACGCCAACGCTTCCTGTCCATTAAAACTGGGCAAGGTGAAATCGGCAAAAATAATATCGTAATGATGGTTTTTAAGGCACGACACGTAGGCCGGTTCTGTGTCAACCACATCCATCTGTATATCAAAGCCTTCATCGGAAAGCAGTTCCTTCAACAGTTCAACATCTTTCGGAACATCTTCCAGCAGTAAGGCATATATTCTCCGATTCATACGTGTTCTTTCTATGGATTTACATCAGGAGGAAGTTCATTCACCAATCCCCAAAAAATGCCCAACTGCTTTACAGCATCAATAAACCCGTTAAAATTGACCGGTTTTACAACATAGGCATTTACCCCTAAATAGTAGCTATTTAGCAAGTCCTTGTCTTCACGCGAGGAAGTCAGCATGACGACGGGCAGTAATTTCAACTTTGGGTCGTCACGTATCTCGCGCAGCACTTCAATACCGTCTTTGCGGGGCATTTTGATGTCCAGCAATAATACGGAAGGAAGCCCGGGCTCCCTATCGGCATATCGACCTTCGCTTCGTAGATACTCCAGTGTTTCCACGCCGTCTTTAACCACCTCGACTCTGTTTGCCAACAGACTATCATCCAATGCTTCAAGGGTGAGCTCCACGTCTTTTGGATTGTCTTCGGCCAATAAAATCTTCTTCAATTCAATCATGCTCTATCCTCCTTAAATTTTGGTATTGAAAAATAGAAAGTGGCTCCTTTATCAATTTCTCCTTCAGCCCAAGTACGACCTTTATGTCGTTTAATAACCTGTCGGACGTTCGCCAACCCGATACCGGTGCCTTCAAACTCCTCCACGGAATGTAACCGTTGAAAAACGCCAAAAAGCTTTTGCGCATAATTCATATCAAAACCGGCGCCATTATCGCGGACAAAGCATACAAATTCGTCAGCTTCGTCGGTAACACCGATTTCAATGACAGCGACAGCGCGTTTCCGTGAATACTTCAAGGCGTTACTGAGTAAGTTTACCCACACTTGTCGAATCATGGCATAATCGGCATACACGTTGGGCATAGGAGCCTGCTTCCATTCAATGGCACGCCCTTTTATTTCTTGTTCCAGAATGATCAAAGCATCGTTGATGGCTTTGTTCATATCCATATTATCCGGTTTCATCTCCATTCGGCCGGCACGTGAAAAATTCAACAAATCGTCTATCAACGTCCCCATCTGGTTGGAAGCTTCCGCAATTGAATCCATGTAGTGCTTGCCTTTTTCGTCCAATTGCGTGTAATTGCGTTTTGCCAACAGCTCCAGATAGCCGTTGATATGCCGCAACGGTGCCCGTAAATCGTGCGATACAGAATAAGAAAACGCTTCGAGCTCTTTATTGGCCGCTTCCAATTGGGAGGTGCGTTCAGCCACACGGTCTTCAAGTGTTTGGTTCAGTTTTTGAATCTCCAACTCGGCATTTTTACGCTCGGTGATGTCAATAATCATACCAGTCAGGAAACAGGAATGATCTGATTCTCGTTGAATGCGTTGAATTCTTGTTTCAAAATGCAAGAGCTTCCCTTGATTGGAATATTTCCGAAATTCAAGCGTTGCCGGCATCCCTGTTTCCCTAACTTGTTTGTGTATTTCTGCAAATACCGATCGATCTTCCGGGTGAATCAGTTGAACAATAGCATCGAAAGGGGGAAGCTCCTTTTCCGGATCGAGGTCAAAAAGACGAAACATTTCTTTTGACCAAAAAGCGTTGCCTGTTACATAATTGCGCTCCCAACTGCCCATACGAGCCATCGCTTGAGCAAATTCCAAATTGGCATCGTTTCCCCGCAGTACTTCTTCCGCTTTAATTCGTTCGCTAATATCATTCGAAAGAATAAGAACCCCTTCGGGTACCGGCTGAATGCTTAATTCAAACCATCCATTTGAACCATCCGAATAAATGAACTTATTAATCATGTGCTGTGAGGTTCGTTGATTCATACAGCGTGTCAACACAGCAAACATCTCCGTATTTTCAATACCCGGGTAGGCCTCAATCATACTGCGGCCAATCAACTCGCTGCTGTCATGGCGGCCTTGTTTGGCAACCGAATCATTCACATACAGGTAATTGAAATCGTATCCAATAATTTGGCAGCCTTCCAACATACTGTCCAACGTATGGCGGAAACGTGCTTCGGAAATAAGCAAGGCGTTGGTTACCTGTTTTTGTTGATTTTCTTTTTCAATGACATCGAGGGCAAAAGAAATGTCGACGCCTATCTCATTAATCAACAGCAATTCTTTTTCATCAAAAACCCACGGTTCAGAAGCATAGACATTGAAAACACCAATAACCTGCGAATTTTGCCTGATTGGCACGGATGCTGACGCCCGAAACCCGCGTTTTAACGCCTCGTCGCGCCATGGCAACATGTTTGGATCGGTAGCAATGTCCTGGCAACAGACACAACGCCCCTCACGGAAAGCCTGACCTGTTGGCCCTTTTCCCCGTTCTTTATCTGGAACCGCAACGTTTACATGCGTCAAATAGCCCTCTTCGTTGCCGGCAAATGCAACCGGAGAAATAACTTGGTTGGTTTCGTCTACCAAACCAATCCATGCCAAGCCGAATTGTCCGTAATTCACACTTACGGTACAAATATCCTTAAACAATGTATCTCTGTCGTGAACACGTACAATCGTCTGGTTTATCTGACTAAGTGTTGCATACAATCTATTGAGGTGTATGATATGCACATCGGTCGGTTCTTTTATTTTGTTCATAACTTAACTAGTTACAATCACTACTAACGATAAACAAAACAACAATGTTCAACAGTGCTTAATTACTGCTTGTTGTAGAGAAGTTGTCTAAGTGGATTTATAAAAACAAGGCGGCGGTCAATTCTTTGATTTGACTGCGTAACGACGTACTCAGCCCCGCAAAAGTCGTTGATTTTACTTCTTCCATCAACTTCTCGCTGATTTGAGTCAGTTTTCCCATCTTTGTATCACCACTCGGACTCCATGTTTGTCCGGTATTCAATCCAAGGTTATTTACTGAAAAATAAAATCGGGTGCCATCCGCTCCACTCGTGTTGTGTCCAACAAATTGAGTCTTCATAATCGCATTGTGGTACAACTGTTTGATTAAATCCACATCTTTTTGTGAAAGGCTGTTCTTCCATGTTTCCACTTCAATGGTAGACTTATCCTTCGTATACCAAATACTTTGCTTAGCCCTCTTAACAATCACCTGGTTTTTAGTGTCTCTGCCTCGTTCAACCTGCAACACATATTCTGTTTCAAATGATGGTAATACAAAATACCTGACTTCAGGAGATTCTGACAAACCGTTAAACAAAATCGACCGGATATTACCATAGTACTCATACCTGTAATTGTACATATCAAAGTATCCATCAACAGGTTCCAAATGGTCATTTTGTGCAAACCCATTCAGACTAATCAATAAAAACAAAAAAGGTACAATCTTGATCTTCATGGCACTTAGTACATAATGGTTACTATTTCGATGGTGCTTTTCATTTCGGTTTGGTTATTTTGCGATGAATATACGATTCATTTTATGCTTTTCCTAATTATTTAGTTAGTAATTAGTTTGCAGTTGAACAGTGAACTATCATGAGATACACCCACAGCCGTTTTGTATACTTCAGCTGGTATTGATTGAATGCAAAAAAATCCTGCCGTAGGATGTTTGGCAGGATTTTTTTAAGACAACAATTCGGGAGACTTATTCGCTAGAAATCGGACTTCGTTTAGCGGTATACCTTGACCGAGGATTTGGCTCTGGGCGTATAGTCGGCCATCATCGACATGTTCGCTGATAAAAAAACCCCGATTCCGAAATGGAATCAGGGTTTTTAAACAAGTAGCAGTGTTATCTATGCTGCTATAAACAGTACTTATTTGGATTTGCTAGCGTCAATAACAGCCTGGTAAGCAGGTTTGGGTTTCAAGTCGCCATCAAACAAAAGGGCAGCTTGGCCCCTACGCCACGACCTGGTGTCGCTAAGACCCCAGAAGGTTACGCGTTCGATGTCTTTTTTGTGACGCATAAATATTTCAAATAACTTTTTGTAGACCTCAGCCTGCTTAATAAAGTTTTCCGGAGGAATAACACTGGAACCTTGATTTACACCCATAGCACCACTATTATCACCGGTTGCAGTTACGTCCAACTCGGTAATGGAAACCTTCAGGCCCAACGATGCGTAATCCTCGATGGCTTTTTCAACATCGGCCAGGTTGGTGTCCAAGTGCCAATGTCCCTGAATACCCACACCAGTGATGGGAGCACCTTCTTTAATGAGACGCTTCAGCAATATCATGGAACTGGCGTGTTTGCCATTGCCTGCTACTGCTCCTTGTTCGATGTTGTAGTCGTTGTAGTACAGTCTGGCTTTAGGATCAGCTTCATGAGCCCACTTGAATGCCAATGGCAATACTTCGGGTCCTACAGCTTTATACCAGCTGAACGTACGAAGGTTTTCTGTTGTATTGTCACCATTATCGGCAATTGATTCATTGAATACATCCCATCCATAAATACGACCTTTGTAACGGCCTACCACGGTCATAATGTGACTTTTCAAACGCGCCAAAATGACTTCTTTGAGGGCTTGCGGACCTTGATTGCCACCGCCGAAACCACCAAAACCACCTCCAGCAGGAGCACCGGCAGGACGTTGACCCTGACCCATACCACCTTGACCAGGAGCACCTTGACCAGGAGCGCCGGCAGGACGTTGACCTTGGCCCATACCACCTTGACCAGGAGCGCCTTGACCAGGAGCGCCTGCAGGACGTTGAGCGGGTGCGGCAGCAGCCTGAGCGGCATTGGCAGAATCAGTTTGGAAGAACCATTGTCCCGTCTGTGAATGCCAGCCTAACGTATGTCCCCACACCTTTAGACCATTCTTCTCACACCAATTAACCATGGCATCGGACGTAGTAAAGTTGTAAGTATCTTGGGTAGCATGAAGGCTTCCAGGCTTCATGCAATTTTCCGGCGTAACGATGTCGTATTGTTCTTTAATGCTTTTCTGATAGGCTTCGTTGTTTGATGTCAAATCATCCGCACATCCAATCAGGAATATCCCTTTGTATGCTTCCTTTAACGTCTTATAGGTTGCCGAACTGGTGCTACCCTGCCCAAATGCAGAGACGGCCATTGCCACAATTAAAAACGAACTAGTAATCAATTTTCTGCTCTTCATGTTTTATTCTCATTAGGTTAATACATAACTATTCTTAGGACATAAATATACTGATTTCAATCAATATACCATACCATGAACTAAAAAACTAGGCCAAAACCAATCAATTACGACGGGAGAGGGCACAAAAAATCCTGCCGACGGTACCCCATTGTGTCGGCAGGATTCTTAAACGTATAAAGCTCGAGAGCGCGCGGCTCCTTACTTGATTTCCAGTTCCTCCTTCATATCAATCTCTTCGCCATGAGCGTCGATGAACTGATACTGGAGGTACGCCAGCTTTTGCACCGGCATGACCCGTAGGCCAAACCCATACTGAAGGCGCCATTTCGTTTCAAGGGACAACAAGCCCCCTTTCTTGATGTAAGCCGAAACATAGGGATGCACACGCAATGTGTACTTCTTCATTTTTACCTTGTTAGACAAATACTGAATCTTGCTTTCCAGCTTTTCCGTGAACAACAATGACGGCTGAATCTCCCCCTTGCCAAAACACGTCGGACAGGTCTCACTCGTCACGATGTACGTCTGAGGACGCACCCGTTGACGCGTAATCTGCATCAAACCGAATTTCGACAACGGAAGAATGTTGTGTTTCGCCCTGTCATTCTGCATGCGATCGCGCAGCCGGTCGTACACCTTCTGACGGTTTTCACCATCTTGTAAGTCGATAAAATCGACCACGATGATGCCACCCATATCACGAAGACGCAACTGCCTGGCCACCTCATCAGCAGCAAACAAATTCACATCAAGCGCATTCTGCTCCTGTCCTTTGTCAGCTTTCGACCGATTCCCGCTGTTCACGTCAATTACGTGCAACGCCTCGGTATGCTCAACAATCAGGTAGGCTCCACTCTTGAACGACACGGTCTTACCAAACGACGACTTGATTTGTCGTGTGACACCGAACGTATCAAAAATAGGCAATTTGTCAGTGTACAGCTTCACAATATCCACCTTCTCAGGCATGATGAGCTGCACATAATCTCTTAACTCCTCAAATGCAACAGGATCGTTCACATGAATGTGTTCAAACGATGCATTCAGGATGTCACGCAGGATGACTACAGTACGACTCGTTTCCTCAAAAATTAGCGTTGGAGCCTTGGTCTTGGCCTTGACCAAACGGGCAAGCACCTCATCCCAACGCTTCAACAACACTTTGAGCTCACTGTCTAATTCCGCCACGCGCTTGCCTTCAGCGACCGTCCGTACAATGACACCAAAATTGCGGGGCGTGATGCTCTGCAACAGCTGCTTGAGACGCAAGCGCTCTTCAGCCGATTTAATCTTGGTCGAAACGGAAATCTTGTCGGAGAACGGCATGAGTACCAAAAAACGCCCGGCAATGGAAATCTCAGACGTCAAGCGAGGCCCCTTCGTAGAGATGGGTTCCTTGGCAATCTGCACGAGCATTTCCAGACCCGGCTTCAAGATGTCGGCAATCGTTCCCTCTTTGGGAATTTCAGGCAACAAATGAAACTTGCTTAAATGGTGCTGCTTGTTCTTGTTGGCGATAACATTTTTCGTGTAGGCATTCAGGGAATTGAATTGAGTTCCCAGATCCAGGTAATGAAGAAAGGCATCCTTTTCGTAACCAACATCAATGAAAGCGGCGTTGAGTCCCGGCATAAGTTTGTGCACTTTACCCAAGTAGATATCGCCAACAGAGAAAGAGACCGCGCTGGATTCGTTTTGGAATTCAACCAGGTTCTTGTCTTCAAGTATGGCAATGGATACCTCTTTGGGTTGTGCGTCAATGACTATTTCCGATATCACAACTTTCTTTTTTCGATAGGTTACAGGATTAACCGCGACGACATGGACTATTGATGTCGGGTTGGGGATACCCCCATCAAGCGAATCGCATGAATACCGCGGCAGGTTAAATGAATAAAGAACAAACTCGCCGACAAATTTGTACCTGAGTTTGTTCTTTGTTCCGTATAAGTCTGTTAGTGCAAGCGTTAAGAATTATTTCTTCTTCTTATGTCTGTTCTTTTTCAGACGTTTTTTACGCTTGTGTGTGGCCATCTTGTGGGCCTTACGTTTTTTTCCGCTAGGCATATCTGTGACGTTTTTTTAAATAATACTTACTTCTTTACTTGTGATACGAATGACTTAGCCGGCTTAAATGAGGGGATGTTGTGTTCCGGAATAATGATGGTCGTATTTTTTGAGATATTACGGGCAGTCTTTTTGGCCCTTTTCTTGATGATGAAGCTACCGAAACCTCTCAAGTAGACATTCTCTTCCTTTACTAACGATTCTTTTACTACGTCCATGAAGGCCTCTACGCTCGAAAGGACAGTCACTTTGTCAACTCCTGTTCTTTTGGAGATTTCGTTAACGATATCCGCTTTAGTCATCGTGCTAAAATTTAAATGGTTGATACAATGTATTTATGAGTTTGATTTTGTAATTTTTTGGCTTGCAAATATATAGCTTTCTGTCAGATAAAAAAAACTTTGCAAGAGAATTATTGCCGAATTTTGATTTTTTGCGGTTCTTTGCGCGATGAACTCAGCCTCCATTTTATCAGACTTTCGATCACTCCTAATCGACTGGTACCGCATCCACCAACGCGACCTACCTTGGCGACACACCACCGACCCCTACCCCATCTGGCTGTCTGAAATCATCCTCCAGCAAACCCGCATCGAACAAGGCCTCTCCTATTACCACCGCTTTGTTTCCACCTTCCCCACGGTCAACGCGTTGGCCGATGCGCCTTTAACCGAAGTCCTTAAATGCTGGCAAGGCCTGGGCTATTACAGCCGCGCCCGCAACCTGCATGAAACGGCCAAGCAGATAGCCCATGATCGCGGCGGTGTTTTCCCTTCCACCTACGAAGAACTGCTTACCTTAAAAGGGGTGGGTGCCTACACGGCCGCCGCCATAGCCTCCTTCGCCTACGGCCACATACACGCCGTGGTTGACGGCAACGTATACCGGGTGCTGGCCCGTGTCTTCCTCATCGATACGCCCATTCACGGAACTGCGGGCAAGAAACAATTTGCCGAACTGGCTGATGCCCTCATCGACCCCAGCTGCCCCGACACCTACAACCAGGCCATCATGGACTTCGGTGCAACACAATGCAGACCGGGACAACCCGACTGTACCCATTGCCCCTTGTCTGAAATCTGCTTGGCGTTTAAAAACGACTGCGTGGACAAACTGCCCGTTCGAAGAACCGAGGCACCCAAACGAGAACGGTTTTTCAACTACTTTGTGTGCCAAAAGGGGGCCATGGTTTGGCTGCGTGAACGCCTTACCAACGATGTGTGGCGGCACTTGTGGGAGTTCCCGCTGGTGGAAACAGCGGAAAACCTGACTCTTGAGTCACTGTTGGAACAGCCAGAAGCAAGGGCGCTGTTGGGCGAGTCGCCCCTTGTGCATGTTCCGGTACAGCTGAAACATGTTCTCAGCCATCAGATTATTCACGCCCGATTCATTCCCGTGGATGTAAGCGCCGACGTTATCATCGGCTACACGGCCTTCTCCCCCGAACAACTCTCTGACCTTCCTGTTTCGCGGCTTATCGACCGGTACCTGGAGCAATAAAAGCCTGTTTCTCTTTTTTGCAAATCAAACGAACAACGAGTTTTCCCGATTGGGCTGAGGGGGGAAGACCACCGCCTGGATACAGCCATTGGCCTATCATGTAAAAACGCCGTAGACCGGGCAATTGCATGCTCAACGACTTCATGATGTTGTCCTTTGAAGGTGAAAACCCTTCGTAAGCACCATTTCTTACACCGGTATAACTGACATCTGTTTTGGGTGTTGCCACATCAATCACCTCGATGTGTTCGGAAATACCCGGGTAGATCGTTTCAAGGTAGTCGGTGGAATCTTTCTGAATCGTACTTTTCTCTGCTGAATAGGCTGCCTCATCCATGCTTTCCCATAGCTCCCACGGACTTTCATACCTCAGCACCAGAGTTGTTTTTCCCTCGGGAGCCATGGTGGAATCAAACGAATAATTCATGATGGAAAACCCGGTTTCCATCTTTGTTTTGCCAATCACAGCCTGCTTGAACAAATAACTTATGTTCATTGCCTTGGATTGAATGGGTTTGTTTATGCCGAATGAGACCTGAACAATGGGCGTAAACAGTTTCCAATTCGTATAGGCATGGGTTATTTCATCCGAGGTATAGCGACCATCCAGCATGCGGTAGATAGTTGCATACCCATCGGCTGCGCTGATCACATAATCGGCTTCTATACGCGTTCCATCGGTCAGTAGAACCCCCTTCGCCTCATTATTTTCCACAATCACTTTCTCCACTTTTATGCCGAATGACAGGCGGCCGCCTAGTTTGCGGTATTTCTCCACCATGCGTTGAGCCAATGGGAATGAGCCCCCTTTGATGTATCCGGCATTCTTCTTATGAAACCAGCCAAGCATGAAAAGAAAAGCCAATGCGGAAAAATCAGTGTCACCATACATGGAAAATAATACCGACTTGAGGCGTTCATTCTTGAAATTCAACCGTTCAAAATACGCACGGCAGGACAATTTACCATACTTCATGAATACGGCCAGCAAAGGAAGCATCTGAGGTAGATTTTTAATAAACCGAAACGAACTCCGCGCATCGGAAATGGGTGAAAACGTTTCCATCAGTCCACTTTTCCGCATATCATTGCACATACGCTGAATCGGCGTTGCATCTTCAGGAGCCATTTCAATCAAGTAGTTCTCCCACCGGTCAATGTTGGAGTAAACGATGAACTCGTTCCCTTCCTCGTCAACGATGCAGGAATGAATGTCATGATTGATAATCGTAGTTTCATCGTTTAGAACGTTCGTTTCTTTCCATATTTCGTGAAAAGATCCCGATGAGGTTCCAACCAACCAGTGCAGGCAAAAGTCAAAGTTATACCCCTTACGTTTCCATGCTGTGCATTGACCACCAGCCACGGTATGCATTTCCAGGATCTGCGTGTCAAAGCCATTTCCGGCAGCATATATACCGGCAGATAGACCGGCAATGCCACCACCTATTATTACTACTTTTTTGCTCATAGGTTTGTTATATGATTAAAATACGTTTCATAACCAAATCATTAGAAACTTCTGATTTAGAAAAGTTCCAATTGTTGGTAAGGCGTACAGATTTCCTCCATTCTTTTTCCTTGAAATAGTTCCATGCTTCCAAATTGTTTGTCCGTTACAGTAATAATACCTATTTTGCCTTTATCTGGGAGAAAATTTTTGACTCGCTTGATATGAACCTCAGCATTCTCCCTGCTGGGGCAATGGCGCAAGTAAATTGAGAACTGAAACATGGTAAATCCATCCTTCATCATACTTTTCCGGAAATCGATGTAAATCTTCCGGTCTTTTTTGGTTTCGGTCGGTAAGTCAAAAAACACCATTACCCACATAATTCGGTATTCACTGAACCGTTCCATACTATTTTCACATTACAGGGTAACTGATTTTACGCAGTTCACCGCTGTAGCATTTGTACAGAGATGCAGTGGTTCGTTGCACCCCTACCATCAGAGGACTTCGTTCACCATCAATAATCACATCTATGGTTGGAATCTGCAGTAAATTCTGCTTTAAATCTTTACTGAGTTCCATATAATCCAGTCCGGAATTAACGATATCGATTACTACATTATCCACATAAGGTCTGAAAGGCTCCATAATGTCATCCGCTAGACAATAGGCATTGTATCTGTTTCGATGATGGATGCCCAACGTCGGCAACATGCCTGAACTGACTAAAGAACGCGCCACGACAGCCCTAAGAATAGCATATCCGTAATTTAGCAGATTGTTGGGGGGCGCATCTTCTCGGCCACGCCTAAAATAAGGGATAGTAGGAAAAATGTTTCCCCAATAATAAACAGCTGCTCTAGCCTCATGGTTTTCAGTATCGCCGCTTTTCACTTCATCCGACCAGTATAGCATATTTTTTGTATTGACTCCCGTTCTACTTTTAAGCAATGTCGCTTGGTTATTGATTTTCGCTCTGACCGTTTGTTGCCAGAGTTGCTTTTTAAGCGGCACCGAAGTCTCAATCTGATCGTGCCACCGTTCCCTCTGCGTGGTGTTGCCCGACAATGGTAGCAGCAACCCAGCAGGCATCCGGCTGGAATTACAGGTGATTATGGCCGTGTTGTTCTCCAGCAATTTATCAAGCAATCCCTGCGTTACTGTAATTTGCTGATTATCCAACACCACAACCCCAATATCCTCGATTGGAATACGTGCTTCATTTTTCTGCTTGAATGAATCCGGCAGTTCTCTGTTTTTCTCTACCTCAGGTAACTTTACAATAAGCTGTTCATCACGCATGGAGAGGTAGCCCGGGTTTCCGAAGTATAGGGTTTTCTTAATCATAAATGGTCACTAGTTTTTGCCTTACTCTCAATCTGTTTCAAACTGTCAAGATAGGATTTTTCCACTTCGCTTAAAGTTTTAGTCTGGTATTTTCTGTATTCTGTTTCGGCTTTCTCAATTGCTTGTTTATGACTTATTTTCCCAGTTCCTTGTAACAATTTCTCCCCGCTCATCGTGAGAATCCGATCCAAATGTCCTGCCCAATCTTCCATTGTCATTGTCAGTTCACGTTCTGCCTGTCGTTCGGCAAAATCAAGGTAACCGGAAACTATTTGTCCCAGAGCCCGAAGTTCTTTTTCGTCTAAATAATTTTTAGCAATCACCGCGTCCTGCAAATGGGGACAGTTGCCCGAAAATGTCATCAACCCCATAAATTCTTTTTCGGCATCAGCACGATTGAAAATCACCTCGGCAGCCGTCTGTTCATGAACGGCATAATGAATTTTATTTTGTACTTTTTTAAAGAACTCCTGCGAAACATCAACTTTCGGGTCGTAGTCAATGCTAGTTGCATATATGTCAAGTATCTGACGGTAAAAGACCTTTTCGGAAGCCCTGATATCGCGGATACGCTGTAAAAGTTCTTTGAAATAACCTCCACCACCAAGGTTTTTTAAACGTTCGTCGTCAAGGACAAACCCCTTTTTGATATATTCTTTTAAACGTTCAGTGGCCCAGATACGAAATACAGTAGCCGTTTTTGAATTTATGCGGTAGCCGAGAGAAATGGCCATATCAAGATTATAAAAAGGAATCTCCCGTGTCACTTCCCGGTTACCTTCTCTTTGAACCTGTCGGAATTTCCGACAAGTTGCCAATTCATTCAACTCACCGTCTTCATAAATATGCTTGATGTGTTCCACCACATTTGTACGAGAAGATTGGTACAATTCGGCAAGTTGCAGTTGACTAAGCCAAACTGTCTCGTTTTCGAGTCTGACTTCAATTTTTGGTGTACTGTCAGTAGACTGATAGATTATTATTTTGCTTTGGTTTTCCATTTCGACAAATGTAAACTATTCTCCTACTGAAACGATTTGACCGATATGGTTTATTCGGACTTTGATAATATCCGCAATAGGAGGAAGGCTTTGAATGAAATAATATGTAATCTGAGACAATTGCTTTTTATTCTTTAAATCCTCACCTGTTATAGCCTTTGTTTCTAAATGGTGGCAAAATAGATAGTTTTTGGTCGATATTTTCTGCACCCTAAATAAATTTGGGCTGATTAAAGAATAATTGTCCGAATTGAGCAAATCAATTTCATTAGGATTAAATCCTGTTTTTTCATTCGGGAAAACGAAATACTCGTTTTGCTTCATACTGAAAAGAAATTGCCAGCCTTCGCTTGCTTGGCAATCTTTGTCTATAATTGGTAGTCCCAAATTTCTTCTACTCACAGCCTCATAAAATGAAACAACTTTTTCCTGTAGTTTTCCTTCTCTATCGTGATAGACTGCCACGTGGTGATTATTGGCAGTATTGACAAAATCCATAGGCATTTTCATTCCGTTTTTATCCAAAATCGGCTTTCCCTCTTTATCCCTTTTATCGTGTAACGATTCGGCTTTGTTAACACCCGATATGGTAACCCGCTTAACAGCGATACCTTTTTCTTTGTTGAGCCAAATCGGATTTTCATCCAGATTGGAAAATGCTTGTTTGGCGTTTCCATTAAATTCTTCTAAGCGGGCTTCGAGTCTTTCTCTTACTTTTTTATCAATCACTTTGTCCAACGTCAAATCGGGCAATACCTCTTTGCGAATTGTATAAATGGTTTCAAAGCTTACGGTTTTCACTTTTTCAGGTAATTGATCTGTGTGAAGTTCGTCTAACCAAATGGGCTTCTTTGACAATGAATTTGAGCCTGTATATGCTTTCTTTGGATCGTTTCCGGATTCCTGCAAACGTCGCAATAATGCCTCTCGATAAGCCGGCTTGGTAACTGTTGCAATTTTTTCAGTATCGAATTTCGCATTGACAAACTCTTCCTTTATCACATATTTTTGTTGACTTCCGTAAATTGTTTCATTATGAAGTTGTCCGCGTGGTGTTTGTTGTACTTTTTTATGGACACCAATTGCTATTTTTGTGCTATTCACGTTTTGTGTAACCACTTTATTTTTAGCCTTTATGGAAATCAGTGTGTTTTCCAACTGTTTTTTTGCTTCTTCTCTAAATTCATCCAAAGCAAAAGGCGGCTTGAATAATAATTTTCCTTTTCCATTGCGGTACAATTCTTTTTGTTCAATGCCGTAAATGCTCGAACTTTTATCGCTTCGCGCATTTAGATTGTTGAGATATTGAATTATACTCCGTTTGGTAAATGCCACGGTTAGCGCATCCATTGCGTGGTGACGATGGTCGTTGCGTTTTGTCCAGTCCTTTATTTTACGAATCCGGTGTCCATCTTCATTGGTAAATTCTTCTGTCAAACCAAGAAGTTTATATTTATCCCAGTTCAACTCTTTCATTACATCCACCAACTGCCAATCATCGCGTAAACGATCAGTAATTGAACCTGTTGTAGATACCACAAACTTCACCATTTCGCCCAACATTGTTTTGGCATATTTTGCAATGTATTGTGTATCGCGGATGTCTCGGTCAATAAATCCGTCGGGAATATCTTTTTCCTGCATCTTGAGCTTATTGAATTTGGCACGGGATAAGACACCGTTTTTATTCAGGTCTTCAATACGATTCAGAAATTGTTCCAAACTATTTTCATTGCTCGTTTCTCCATATTTTCCCCTGATAAAATCGTAGGCCGTTTTGTTCCCTTTTTCAATATTGATACTTCGCAATTCCAATGTTTTGTTGGAAAACGAATCATCGAACAACCGCGATTGCGGAATGATATGCTCAACGTCAAAATCACCGCTAAACACAGCCGAGGGTGAAATGTAGGTGTTGGAATACAGCGTTTTATATCCGTTATTTTTCAATTCTTCATAAAGTTTGTAGCGGATTATGTCGTTGCGACTTATATACGAAAGATTGAACGGCGCTTTTGATAAAACGTCCCTATAATGATCGTGTAACCGCGTTGTTTCGGCTATGGACTTTGACAGTTCTTCGCGTTCCTTGGCATTCTTTTTCAATTCGCGAGCCAATTCAATGCGGATTTCATCAGGATTGCCGTAATTATCAATTATAGAATTGATTACATTAACCATCTGATTAAGAATTTTCTCTACCACAGGATTTCGCAACGAATTTTTCGGTAATATTTCAAGACGGTCTTTATAAATTTTGCTGTCCAATTCTTCTTTGGTCAGAGAACTTGCCGAATGCCTGTAACCGGCGTATTCACAGGCAACGTCATACTTGTTTCCGGCTTTCAAATAAGGTAATATTTTTCGGATTGCCTTTGCCGAAAGACTGCCGTAATCGTCTTGAAGCGTTATGCCAGCTATAATCACCGCATATTCTTTTTCAAACCCGTAGAGTTCAGTTATTTTATTGATTAGCTTCTCATAGCCTGTTGTTGAATCGTCACCCTCGAAAGAATACAATAAATGCCAAAGACTATACATGACCTGTTCTTCCAACGGTTTATCCGAGTCAAAATAAAGAATATCGGTATTATAGCCCAAACTTCTAAAAATCGCTTCGACTGTTTTCAATATTTCAGAGGCTGGGTTCTTTTCAATGTCAATATCGTGTCCGCTCTTTTCTACTATTCGTTGATAGGCTTTATACAAAATGGCTTGCGTTAGATTGCCTTGAATGGAAGTAAAATTCATATCCAGCTCTTTGGCATTGTCAAAAAGCAATTTAAGCACATCTTCTTTTTTGAGTTCCTTTTTAATGGATAGCTCAGCCGCCAAAAGCTCTTTCTCTTCCTGATACAGCTCACGTCGACCACCATATCCCAACGAATCTTCCGTTTTATCAAACGATGTATCAACTTTTTGCTTCTTACTTTTCTTTCCTTTTCCAAAAACTTCGATATTATTTAGCGTCTGCCATATTTTAAACTCTTGAAAAAAAGGAGAAGAGCGGGGAATGACACGACTGCCAACCGTTTTTGTTTTCTTTTTTCCATCAATCTCCACTTCAATTTTTCGACGCTCAAATTCACAAAAACCAATCAAGCCTTTTTGACTTTTCAACGGACGCTGGTAGAAAATAACAACATCACGGATTTCACATTTCAATTCTTCTGTCAATTCTTTATGAAATTTGGCTTGCCTCTCCCAAATGATGTTGAACTCATCCAGATAATCCTGACGGTAAAATACCATATTCCGTAAACTCGCATTTGGATTATCATTCAGCACAGCCATTTGATACTGCCCAACGGTTTGCTTGCCGAAATAGAGTTCTTTACTCCGATCGCTGATTGAACCAAGGGAATCGCTCGATCCATTGACTTGGATACTAATTTGTTGCAACACAACGACTAACTGCTCCAAGCTCATTTTTTCCGACAAAGCTTTTGCCCGCCACTCATAATTTTCAGCCTTTTGTTCTGCTGCATTGCCCTGCCTTCTCGCTCCGACCAGTTCAAATCCTTTTTCTTTAAAAGCTTTTACGCAGATGGCCCAAACAGCATCGCGTTTTTTGCCGCGAAGCTCTTCTTTCAATTCAACGGAAAGATAAACTGGATAAAACAACGACTGTTTATCAAACACTTTGTCAAATTCGGCTTGCAGGTCTGAACGGTAAAAATCGGGAAGTTGTTTTTTTCCAGCTCTCAAAAGTTGCATACAAAACTGTCCAGGAGTCAGGTTTTCGTTATACAACTTTTTTGCAACCTCCATTCCGTCAATCAAAGTGCCGTCTTCACCACCTTTTACTTTTCTACTACTTTTGTAGCCGCGCTTTTTGTTGATCATTAGCAATACACGGGCAAACTGTTCCAGCGTGATTTCTTCCTCGGCGGCTTTTGACCGCAAGCGATAAGTTTCAAATGTGGTTCGATTTTCGTTTTCGGACAAGATCGTTTTATCGCTAATAAATCCGTTATCTTTCAGTATTTCAATCAAATTTTCTCTTCGAAGTTTATAGCGTTGTAAGTTACGACGCATACTGCGTTTCAAAGTTCGGTCGGCATTGGTGGTAATACTTTTCCCCTTTTCAAAATTTTGCTGCTCATCCACTGTCAACGGATTAACCCGAACGCCCAATTTTATAATGGACGATTTCTCCGACTCGTTTTCTGCTTCATTTACAAGGGCCCAGCCAATGCTGTTGGTTCCTAAGTCCAGGCCTAAAATTTGCCTCATAGCTTATTTCTAAAATTAATTTTTCAAAAATAAAGCAAATAATTTGCACTATCAATTTTTTATATTATTATTGCAGCATATTTTGAAAGCAAGTCACAATAAGGATTATTCCGTTGTGAAAACATTTAAGGCGGCGAAAGTCGCCTTTTTTGTATAAAAAAACCTGCAATAAAAATTGCAGGTTTTTTTCTGATAACAGGATAAAGATTCATCAATTTTTTCAATCCAAAATATTGTCGCAATCTATTGACTACCTGCTATTTAACAGCAGATATACTGTTACCAATCGGCCAAAGATAGAATTTTGAAAGCAAATCACAACTGGAGGTGCAACCGTTAATACAGCTCCAGTACTGTTACCAATCGGCCAAAGATAGAATTTTGAAAGCAAATCACAACTATTAAGGTTGATTCCTTAAAATCGGTTCCACTGTTACCAATCGGCCAAAGATAGAATTTTGAAAGCAAATCACAACTGAAAAAGAGGGTATTCACAGAATTGAATAACTGTTACCAATCGGCCAAAGATAGAATTTTGAAAGCAAATCACAACTACTGATCCTGCGTTATGGTTTTATCTTCAACTGTTACCAATCGGCCAAAGATAGAATTTTGAAAGCAAATCACAACGAATCTCTTGATGTGCGCTACCGTGCCGCCACTGTTACCAATCGGCCAAAGATAGAATTTTGAAAGCAAATCACAACTCCAAGGACAGCGATTGTAATGTGCGCTACACTGTTACCAATCGGCCAAAGATAGAATTTTGAAAGCAAATCACAACCTTGTATTTCAGGTCCACATTTTCAATCTTACTGTTACCAATCGGCCAAAGATAGAATTTTGAAAGCAAATCACAACCCGTGGAATCCCGTGCCGCATTGTCTGCTAACTGTTACCAATCGGCCAAAGATAGAATTTTGAAAGCAAATCACAACCCAACAGACGATTATTCAAGTCTTGAAATTACTGTTACCAATCGGCCAAAGATAGAATTTTGAAAGCAAATCACAACCCCGCGCCCATAATCAACCATGATAGGTTTACTGTTACCAATCGGCCAAAGATAGAATTTTGAAAGCAAATCACAACTAGTTTGGATCCGGTGAAAATTTGGCAGCGACTGTTACCAATCGGCCAAAGATAGAATTTTGAAAGCAAATCACAACTCTCCGGCTTGTGGTGAGTCACTCTGTTCGACTGTTACCAATCGGCCAAAGATAGAATTTTGAAAGCAAATCACAACAGCCGCTCTCTGTATGTTGCCGAAGGGTGTACTGTTACCAATCGGCCAAAGATAGAATTTTGAAAGCAAATCACAACTCATTTGCTGGTAGGAATTCTTAATAGTGAACTGTTACCAATCGGCCAAAGATAGAATTTTGAAAGCAAATCACAACTATGCCGCTGTTGGTGGTGTTTCAGACCTTACTGTTACCAATCGGCCAAAGATAGAATTTTGAAAGCAAATCACAACATCTTCAGCAGAGGTAATATCGATAGATATACTGTTACCAATCGGCCAAAGATAGAATTTTGAAAGCAAATCACAACTGTGTCCATTGCCAATATAACTGACATCAGACTGTTACCAATCGGCCAAAGATAGAATTTTGAAAGCAAATCACAACTATCGACTCAGTGACAAAAACAATAGCATCACTGTTACCAATCGGCCAAAGATAGAATTTTGAAAGCAAATCACAACCTGGCGAACATCATCAATGAAAACAATCTACTGTTACCAATCGGCCAAAGATAGAATTTTGAAAGCAAATCACAACGTCAGTGGCTTTTTGCCAGACATTTACTAACTGTTACCAATCGGCCAAAGATAGAATTTTGAAAGCAAATCACAATAGCTGGGCAGAAAATCTGCAACGCCTTCAAAATGTTATTGTTAAATTCATAAATTGGGGTAGAGAATTCCGGATTGATGGATATTTTGTCAACATCTTGAGTAAATTTGGAGATGAATCGTGTATCTGAGCATCTCGAAATATGTCTGGTATCAGGGTCTTGAAAATGAATATACAATTTTCTATATGAGTAAACAGTTTGCGTTGTTTTAAAAATACCCCGCTGCTTTGTGGCGGGGAGTTTCATTCAAGAGAATTCCCTGTAGTGCGCCTATGGCTATTTTTTTTTAATTAATCATATATTTACAATTGCTTATTTTTACTCATTCTCTTATATCCACTTGACAACGGTGTTTTTTTTGCCTACATTTGAATCGCTAAGAAGAAATAAATCCCTCTTTGGAAAGCAACAGTAACTTCCCATTAAACAACGTAATACGTCAAAAACATGTCCATCAACAAAGCCATCCTAGTCGGAAACGTGGGACGCGATCCCGACATCCGCTATTTCGACAAAGAAAGTGAAAAGAAGAACTCCGTGGCCTCCTTCACCTTGGCCACCACCGAACGCGGTTACACACTGGCCAACGGCACCCAAGTGCCGGACCGAACCGAATGGCACAACATCGTAGCATGGAGAGGGCTGGCCGAATTGGCTGAAAAGTACATCCGCAAGGGTTCACAAATCTACGTGGAAGGTAAAATCGTTACCCGCAGTTGGGAAAAAGAAGGCGTAACCCGCTACACAACGGAAATTGTGGCCGAGACCATTCAATTGCTCGGATCCCGCAGGGAAGGACAAACCGAAACAGCAGCGCCCTCACCGGCAGCCAAAGTTCCCACAACAGCACCCGCACCTGAAATGCCGGAAAGCGGCGGTTCAGCCGACGACCTACCCTTTTAATACAGTGCCTTGACAACCCGGATAGTCTACCAACAGCCATTCAATGCCGCTCTTAAATGCTTCGGCTTAGGCGTATTGGTTTTGTCCGGGTTGATGATGGGCGGGCTGATACTGAGTGGGTGCAAGCGGCAGGAAATGCCCAAGCCCTACGCCTACGCCAGGCTGGATTACCAAAAGACACCACACAAAACATGCCAGTTACCGGGCTTTCCTTGCCGGTTCGATTACCCCGATTTCTTTCTTATCAACGAGAAACCCTCGGGAAAGCCCACTACACGATGGGTTGATTTTAGCTGGCCGGCTTACGGCGTGACACTGTCTACCACCTACCAACGCACCGAAGGCCGTTTTAACGCAGAAGAACAGGCCGAACGCATGGCTGGGTTGTTGCGGGAAAAACTGCCTATGTACGCCACACTTAACACCACCCTCCTTATTCTTTCCGACTCCACATTAAAAGCCTATCTATTTGAGGTAAAAGGATCTACCAGCATTCCTCTGGAGTTTTTGATCACCGACGGGAAGCAACACCTTTTTCAAGGCATTGTTCAATTTGACCAAGTGCCAAATCGGGATGCATTGGCTGACATACTCGATGGACTCAACGCCGACATGCGTCGGTTGATTACCTCGTTCACCTTTACCCCCACGCCATGAGTCTGCTGCACGTTGAACACAGGGATGCACGTAGCTTCGGCATCTGGCACATCACTGAAAGCGAAAGCGAATTGGAAACGTTGTCGGGTTGTACGGCACCCTCAAAACTAACCAATCCTTCGCGCAAGTTGGAATACCTCGCGGTACGATCGTTAGCGGTAACCATGGGTCTCGATCCTGCTCAAATTGACTACCACCCTTCGGGCAAACCTTACCTGAAAGACAGCACATTGGCCATCAGCCTCTCGCACACCAAACACTATGCGGCCATTGTCGTGTCGAATCATCCGCTCATTGGCATTGACATTGAGCAACGTACCGAACGGGTGGAACGGGTTCGACACAAGTTTATGCATCCTCAGGAAGAAGCAGCGCTGGAAGCATCCGGCATAGATACGCTTACCGGACTGCTCATGCATTGGTGTACGAAGGAGGCGGTGTTTAAAGCCGTCCCTGAAGTTGACATTGATTTTGCCAAGGAAATACGGGTAACGCACCTACCCGACAAACAAACCACAGGCGAGGCCACCTTTATTCGCACGCAAACCACCTTTCAGCTCGAAGTCAGGTCAACACCTGATTTCGTTATGGTCATCTGCCACGCTGGCGTTATTGACCTCTCCGCTTCAAAATGATCCAAATAATGAGGGGCGCGCCGAACAGGGCCGTCACCGAATTGATGGGCAGGGTGTTGCCACCCAGTCCGGGCAGTTGTGTGACGATGTCGCAGAGCAAGAGCAGGCAGGATCCGCACAAAATACTGGCAGGCAGCACAATGCGGTGGTCCCAACTCTTGAAGAGGCCCCTGGCTATGTGAGGAACAGTTACCCCAATAAAGGTGACCGGGCCGGCAAAGGCCGTCACGCCACCGGCCAACAAAGCTGTAGCCAGAATGAGGAGAAAACGAACGCGCATCACCGAAACCCCCAATCCTTTGGCGTAGTGTTCACCAATAAGTAGCACGTTCAGGGTTTTGATTAGAGAAAATGACACAATCAAACCGACCACGATGACCACGACCAACAGAGGCATCATAGACCAAGACACGGCACTCAGGCTTCCAAACGTCCAGACAATGAATACCTTGAGTGTATCAGGATTGCTAAAGTTTTGAAACACGCTGGTCAGCGCCCCTCCAATGTAGCCAAACATCATGCCGACAATGAGCAGCGAAACCAAATCGGGTACCCGGACGGAAGTAAGCAGCACCAGGAAAAGGACTGCGGCAGCACCTATGATAGCAGCGGCCACCAACCCCCAGGATCCCACGCCCAGCAAGAGTCCGCCTACGCCCGAAGCCAACATTGTGACCAAGGCTACGCCCAACCCGGCACCCGCATTGATACCCAATACGTCGGGACCGGCCAGCGGGTTGCGGAACAGGGTTTGCATGAGCAAGCCGGAAACCGAAAGGGCAGCCCCGGCCAAAACTGCGGTGATGGCCTTAGGCAGGCGGTAGTTCAAAACGATTTCCCGGAACGCCGTATCCCCCTCGCCGGAAATAACAGCCAACAAGGCACGGAAAGGGATGGTCACGCTGCCAAATGCCAGGTCGCACAGGAGCAGCAGCACGAGAAGCAGTCCCAATGCAATAAACAGGAAGCGCGAACGATCGATGCTCATCAGTGCAGTTGTTTCAGGTAAGTCCAGGTATGTTCAGGCAGCAGTTCCGGATGGAATAGGTGCAGAAAATCGGCCAACAGGCTATCGGGATGCGCTACAGCGCCTTCCCAAAAATCATTTCCCCCCTGAGGTGTCACGCGGTTGCTGTAGCTGTACACCTTTCCCTGACGAAAGGCTTTAAATAGGGTGTAGCGTTGATCCAACGCTTTTAGTTCATGCAAAGACGTTCCGCTTGTAGCCCCCACCCAAATAGTAGCCTCGCCCAATTCCTTATAGACTTGTTCGAACGAAAGGGGCAGACTGCCCCGGGTGGTGTCGTTGGCGTAGAGGTAACGGCCGCCTGCATCCACAAACAGCTTGGCGGTGAAGCTGCGTCCACCGGGTTGGTACCAGGTACCGCGAAAATTATCACCGGAAAGAATAAGGGGTTTACTGCTTGTGGCGTGTTTTCCCAATTTCTTAAGATGCTCATAGCGGTTAGCCGTTTGGGCAAACAAGCTGTCGGCCAAGGCTTCCTTGTCAAAGAAACAAGCGATGTAGCGAATCCATTCAGCCCTTCCCAACACATCGGCTTCCATCCATTCGTTGTTGTACACCACAGGCACGCCGGCGGCTATCAAGCGATTAACGTGTTCGTCGTATTGATTGAAGCCGGAAACCATGACCAAACCCGGTTTCAGTAGCAGGCAGCGTTCAACATTCAAGCTAAAGGGGTCGCCCAAATCAAGGATGCGCCCTGAGGCACATCCTGCCCTAAGCGTGGGGTTATACACGCGTTTGGCTTCGCACAGACCGGTCACCTTGTCTAATTCACCCAAGAGTTCCAGAAAGGCGTAGTGGGTGGAAGAGGCCGTCACCAGGGAGCGAACGGGCGTGAGGATGCGGATACCGTCGGAGGGGGTCTTTTGGGTGCTGTCGTCTGTCAGGTAGTACCGGGCCAATTCTTCGCCTTCAACCCAGGGACTATGCAGAATCAACCGCTTATAACCCGGGAAATAATCCACGGAAAAACCGGTAGCGTAGGTCACGTCCATCCGGCGCACCGGTGTTCCGTCAGCTTCGGCGTGTTTGGCGGGAGCGTTTGTGCACGCTGCCAATCCAACAAGAACGGCTGAAAACAGGAGAACGTGGATTAACAGAGGTCGTTTCATACTGAACGGATAACAACCGGAAACAAAAAAAGGCTGTCTGTGGGGCAGCCTGAATACATGTAAGAAAGGGAGACCTTACTTTTTGGCAGCGGGGGCAGGTTGTCCTTTAGCCGTAGCCTGGTCAGCTTGTGCACCAAAACCGGGTTGAACCACGTTGGGATCGACGGCAACAGCATTCTGAACCTCTTCTTTAATGATGGATTGCTTTTCAACGACATCGGAAGCTCTTGTCTGAAAACCGCTGGCAGCCACACTGAGAACCACCACGACAGCGGCCAGGACCCACGTACCTTTTTCTAGAAAGTCGGTTGTTTTGCGAACGCCCATCACTTGGTTGGAAGCAGAAAAACCGGAGGCCAATCCGCCACCCTTGGAGTTTTGAACCAAGACAATCAGAATAAGAAAGATGGCTGCGATGAAAACAAAGATGGTTAATGCTATATACATGACGTCAGTTATTGTTTGGTCGTAAGAATCAGTTTTTCCAAATATCTAATTTGGTCTGCAAAGTAACTATTTTTTTCTGGATATTTCAAACGTAAGGACTTGATAATTTCCAGGGCCTTATCATATCTTTTTTGTTTCAGGTAAATTTTCGCCAACGCTTCGGAGAAGCTGTCTTCAGGCAAGGTGTCGATGAGTGCCTCTACCGCAGCTTCTTCGGAAAGGTCGTCATCGTTATCAAGCGGACCTGTCGTGAATCCATTTTCCAGGAAGGCATCAATCAGATCCTGTCCCAGCAAGGGGGTTGAAGGAGTCGCCTCCTGTCCGACCAGTTCATCCTTAAATCCCAGGTAATCCAGGGAAAAACCACCCAATCCAAACTCATCCACCACCTCGTCGCTTTCCAACACGGGTGTCGGCACCACTTCGAGTACGGGTGGGGTATCGTTTTCCGGTATACTGCCGCCAACCTGTGTGGCGTAATCTGTAGCTTGCTTGAGAAAACGGTCGATGAGCGAGAAATCATCACCCGAAACCGGTTGACGGGGTTCCACCCCGTTTAGGCACTCTTCGGTACGTCCTTCCATGAACAAAAACAACCGTCGCCTGTCGGGGGAGGAAATAGCGGTACGCACCAGCTCGTTTGAAAACCGATCATCCTGCAGTTCAAGCAGGTTCTTTTGGTAAAGTATCCTCAGGGTGGTAAAGCAGGGATATGTTCCCAACGCATCCTTAAGCACCACCAAACTCTCGGTGTCGAGGGTTTCCGGATGCCGCAACCACTGTATCAATCGTGTCGATTCCATATCACCATTTGGCTACTGCCTTGTTAAACACTTGATCCGCTATTTCCTTAATCATTTCTTCGCACAGGGTGGCCTGCACATCGTCGAGCATCTTGGTGGCATCAAAGTTCCGGTAGGCAGTAAACCGTTCCTCAAAGTCATCGCTGGGATTCGTGGTATTGGTAAATCGAACGTTGACGATGAGGGTCAACTTGGTTTCCGAAGCATAACCGTCGGCCTTGGCGGCCATGGGAGTCAGGTCGTACCCCACTATTTCTCCTTCCAAATTCAAATGACCGCCTTGACGAACGAGCCTGAGCTTGGTTTGTTTGGCAAAGATGTCCTTCATGCCTTCAGTGAGTTCCTGCGACAGCGGGGGATACACCAAGGTGGCCTGGTTATTGAAATCAATCACGGCAATCGTCTTCACCCGGGTGTAATCAATGGATGCACCGTTTAACTTATAGGAGATGGTACAACCGGTCATTACCAGCACTAGGGCGGCCAAACAGGTTATAAAAACACGTGATCTCATTCGAGGTTGTATTCTTTGATTTTACGGTATAGGGTGCGTTCAGATATATTCAGCTCGGTGGCCGCATTCTTGCGCTTGCCGCTGTTTCGTTCAAGCGCTTTTCGGATGGCATCTTTCTCCATGTCTTCCAGCGAGTAAGATTCTTCCACGTATTCCTCGGTATCCTGGATGTTGTTGGATGCGGCGGATCGCGCTTCCTTTTGGGATAAGGACACATACTCCTTTTCGTGAATCACTGGAGCATCCTTCTCGTTATTCTTCATGATGTCATTTACGAGCAGTTTGAGTTCGTTCATGTCTTTTTTCATGTCGAACAACACCTGGTACAAGATTTCCCGTTCATTGGAAAAGGTTCGCTGGTCAGAGGCATGGCCTGCATACAGCATAGGAAACTTTTCGTAATTCGAATCGGGCAGGTAGCCCTGCAAGGTAGTAGCTGATATCTCACGCTGTTGTTCGATGATGGAAATCTGCTCGGTGATATTTTTCAGCTGTCGGATGTTTCCCGGCCAACGATAGCCAGCCAGCAGGGACTTGGCATCGTCCGTGAGTTGGATGACAGGCATCCTGTATTTTTCGGCAAAATCCACAGCAAACTTGCGAAACAGGCGGAGGATGTCCTCGGGGCGGTCACGCAAGGGTGGTACGGAAATGGGTACCGTGTTCAGGCGGTAATACAAATCTTCCCGGAATCGGCTCGTGTTCACGGCTTCCAGAATGTTCATGTTGGTTGCGGCGACGATGCGGACGTCGGTCTTCACCGTTTTGGAAGAGCCCACACGGATAAACTCGCCCGATTCAAGCACGCGCAAGAGTCGAGCCTGGGTAGAAAGGGGCAATTCGCCCACTTCGTCCAAAAAAATGGTTCCCCCATCGGCTACTTCGAAATAACCTTTTCGGTCGGCCAGTGCGCCGGTAAATGAGCCTTTCTCGTGTCCGAAAAGTTCTGAATCGATGGTCCCTTCTGGAATGGCGCCACAATTAACGGCAATATAGGGACCGTGTTTTCGGTGGCTAAACTGGTGAATAATCTGGGGAAAGCTTTCCTTCCCTACCCCGCTCTCGCCCGTAATGAGCACGGACAAATCGGTCGGTGCCACTTGAACCGCGACGTCAATGGCCCTGTTCAGTTCAGGGGCATTTCCGATGATGGAAAATCGTTGTTTAACTAATTGAATATCCATTACTTAAGCTTCATCACCTGTTAGCAAATCAGATAAGTCACCGCTTTGAACCACACTTTGCTTCCGCAGGGGATTTTTAATCAATTGAGCATACTCACGCCTGTTTTTGAACACATCGCAGGCCATGTAAAAGGCTTCCCGAAAAGAGGTTTCCGAGGCCACGTTCTGACCAGCCAAGGCATAGGCTGTACCGTGGGCCGGAGAAGTGCGGACATAGGGCAAGCCCGCTGTAAAATTAACGCCGCGCTCCATGCTCAACACCTTGAAGGGTATCAAGCCTTGGTCATGATACATGGCCAAGATACCGTCGTAATGGCGGTATTCACCCGATCCGAACAGGCCGTCGGCCGGGATGGGGCCGAAGCAGCATACGTGTTGCTCCTGCGCTTTTTGAATAGCTTCAGCCACGATGGTTTGGTCTTCTTTTCCAATTACCCCTTTGTCGCTTGCGTGTGGATTTAGCCCAAGCACCGCTATACGGGGTTTTTGAATGCCGAAGTCTATCATCAACGAACGGTTAAACAGCTTAAGCAGTTGAACCAGACCGGCAATGTCGATGGAACCTGCAACGTCTGCCAGGGGCACGTGCCCGGTGGCAACGGCCACGCGTAGGTTTTCGGAAGCCATGATCATCAGGGCTTTCTTGCCCTCACCCAACGAGGCTTCCAAATATTCGGTATGTCCGGGAAACGTAAAATCGGGCGACTGGATGTTGCTTTTGTTGATGGGCGCCGTGACCAATACATCGATCAAACCATCCTTCAAATCGCTGACGGCTTTCTCCAATGCTTGAAAAGAGGCTTTTCCGGCAATAGGCGTGGATTGGCCCAATTCCACTTTTACCTCGTCTTCATTACAGTTAATCAGGCTGATTTTTCCAACCTGTGCTTCACTGGCACTTGTGATATTGGTAAGGGGAATGCCGTTGATATCCAGGGCTTTTTTGTGGTAGGCGGCCACTTTTGGCGAGCCATATATAATCACAGCCTGATCTTCGTAAACCATTGGTTCGGAAAAGGTTTTAAGGATAACCTCGTAACCGATTCCGTTTATATCTCCTTGCGTCACACCGACGCGTAACTTGTAATCCTCCATACTGACAAAATTTCTGCCAAGATACGGAATCCCGCGGATTTATCTGCCAAAAACGGTCAAAAAACTTAACCTCGTTGTGTGGTGGAAAGCAGGCCGCAGGCGGCTTGAATGTCTTCCCCTCTAGACTTCCGGATGGTTGTCCGAAGGCCTTTTTTGCTCAAGCGTTCGTAAAAAAGTTGCAGGCTTTGCTCGTCGGGTGATGTAAAGGGGCTGTCGGGTATGCTGTGAAAACGAATCAGATTGATTCGGCAGTCCAGTCCTTTCAGTAGGCGTGCCAATTCGTCGGCATGGGCGAAGGTGTCGTTCAAGCCCTTAAAAACGATGTATTCAAACGACAACCGGCGTTGACGACCAAAGTCACAGGTTTTCAACCAACGCACGATGTCCTCTATTGGCCATGCTTTTTGGGAAGGCATCCAAGCGGCACGCTGCTCGGACAAGGGTGTATGGAGACTTACGGCTAAGTGGCACTGACTTTCGGCAAAAAAACGTTTCATGGCCGGCAGCACACCTATGGTGGAAACAGTAATGCGCTTTGGACTCCAACCGAATCCGTCGGTTGACGTCATTCGTTCCAAGGCTTTGAGCACTTCATCCAAATTGTCCATGGGCTCTCCCATACCCATAAACACCACGTTTGTCAGCTCGTCCACACCGGGAATGGAGAGTACCTGATTTAGAATTTCGCAGGCGTCCAGGTTGGATAAGAAGCCCATGCGTCCTGTCATGCAGAAAGCACATCCCATTTTACAACCAGCTTGTGACGATACGCATAAGGTGGCCCTGTCGTTTTCGGGGATAAACACGGCCTCTACACAGTCGCCGTTGAGTGTGGGGAACAAGTACTTGATGGTTCCGTCCGTAGAATGAATGGCTTGAACAGGTTCTGCCTGATAGACGGTGGCACGTTCTTCCAACAGGATACGAGTGGTTTTTGACAGGTTGGTCATTTGCTCAAACGACCGAACGTGCTTGTTGTAGATCCAATCCAGCAACTGAGAGGCAGTGAAGGCAGGAAGTCCCTGTTCAATCACCCAAGCCTTCACTTCGCGTGAGGGCATGCCCAGCAATTCGGTTTTTTTCTGCATAACGAAACGTATATGAACCAAGAAAGACTGTCACCTTGCGGGAGACAGCCTTTCTGTAATGGGTTAATGGAATCAATAGATACGGATGCGGTTATCTTTAATCTTGTACGCCTTCTTAACGGCATCAAATCCTTGGTAAGTAATGCGGTACAGGTTATTGTAATTCCATGACTGCTTCATGTAAGCTTGATTATACTGTGCCTGCGTATTCCTACTGGCAACCACTTGCATCATGAAAACACCGTTCTTGCCTTTGATCGGACCGACCACCTTGTTTGGTTCAGCCTTCACAGCAGCTGCCATCAGGGCAGGCTCATTGCCAAGACCGGCCATTTTCCGCATGGAAAAGTCGTAGAGCTTGATTGTGTCTACCTTCAGCCCCTCAGCCGTTGCGCATTGGGCCAACGTTGTGTACCCTTTAGCTGCAACATCCTTTACGAGTTTGTCCCCTTTCTTTTCGTTGATTAATTCCTTCTCAAGCTGAGTCTTTACATGATTGACCGCTTGATAGTCTTTGTCATCGATTTCGGTAACACCTACCACAACAAATTGGTTGTTGGTATTCTCGAGTATGCCGGAGAGTTTGCCCACGCCGTTGGAGAACACGAAACGCACAGCCTGTCTCATTTGAGGAATGCCGCCCAGCGTGTAGTCGGAAGCGCGCACAATGGGAGCATCCAACACGGAGTATCCAGCTTTTTTGGCTGCCTTGAAGAAATCGGCTGTATGCTGATGGTCAGCAACAATACGGTTCAGTTTGTTGTAATTGAGGCTGTAGGTTGTTGAGCTTGGAGTCAGCTTGAGGGTAATCAGTGCCATGCGTGATTTGCTTACCGGTTTAGTCATATCGGTAATCTGCATGACGCGCACATCGTATTTGGTCTTGACAGAGAAATAGGTGTTCTTCGCTGTTCCAAAACAAGCATTCAGGAAGGCATCGCCCATATCGGCCGCGTCCATTTCCCTAAACCATCCCATATCGGCGGAGGAACCACCTTTGTTGTATTTGGCAACCATGTCAGCAAAGTTGGCGCCACCTCGCAATGCAGCCACAATGCTGTCTGCACGTTTGACATCTTCAAGCGGCAATACAATCTGACGCGCTTTTACTGAATCGGGAGCAACCTTGCGGCCTACTACTTTTGCCATGCGGTACATGCCATTTTTAAACACAGGCTCCATGAAACCGGCATTTGTTGCCAAGAAGGCTTTCATGTCTTCATCGTACATGGAATTGGCAACGTAGCAATCGTGTACTACATCGTCGGAATTGCTGCTGGCAAAAGCAATGGGCTCTTCTGATGTGGCAAATGACCCCTTCAATGAGTTGATTTTTGCTTCAATTTCTGCAAAATCCGCCTTACTGGCTTCAATGTTCACCTGTACGTAGGTGGCGGAGCGGTAGGGTTCCTGGTAAAATTGTTCTTTCTTTTCTGAATACCGCTTTTTGATATCACTCATGCTGATGGAGAACAACGAGTCTGATAAAGCGGAGTAAGGTTTCATGACATAGGCAAAATCAACTTGCTTGGTGGCGTTGGCAAAATCGGCTTCCGCATCGAGGGAATTCGCTTGTACCGCTTTGGCCAACAAAGCATTGATTTTTTCTTCCATTCGGCTGTATTTCAGGTTATTTTCCCAAAATAACCAATAGGCTTTATATTTCATGATTTGTTCCTGAGCCTTGGCATCGTATTTGGAAAGGTCATCCGACTCGATGGTTTGCAGAAAGTTCATCATGACAGTTCGGTCGAATTTGCCGGTCTGTTGATTTCTAAAAATCGGCAGTTGCATGATTATGGGATGAATATTGGCCCCATTCATCATGTTGAAAATTTCTTTTCCGGTTACCGTTATACCCAACATTTCGGCTTGTTGTTCAATCAGGTTTTCGCGTACAATAGATTGAAAAACCGATTCCCTTAATTGACCCATCGTGGCATCATCCAAGTTCTCCTGTCCGGTCTGTATCGCGTACACGTCTTGCATTTCCTTGACGCGAGCCTCGTATTCCTTGTAATCCAGGGAATAGCTACCGATTTTAGCAATTGTTTCCTTAGACTGACGCATCAGCGACTTGCCTGAGTTCAGAAAGTCACCAATAATGAAGGCAAACAAGGCGAGACCGATGATGAGAGCCAGTAGAACTGCCTTGTTTCGAATTTTTTGTAATGTTGCCATGAGAAAGGGTGTTTCAATTTATGAGTCGTGTGCAGCAGGGCACTCTTTTTTCAGCCTGCGAATATACAAAAAAACGGTTAAAAAAATGAACCAGCAGATTATTTTACTTCGGTTTTGGTTTCATCCAAGTAAAGAGGGCCGTTGGGTTTTTTGATACTGTACCGGGTCATAGTTTGGTTTGACTCGAACCCGACTCCGGTAAGAATAACGTTTTTTTGTTCAATCCGAATGAAGGAATCAGAATAAATGCGTCCCTCTCGCTGATCCCAATACAGGCTGGACGTTTCAAATGTCTCGCCTGCCAAATTGACAATCAAGACTTTATTTTTAAGCTCCCAGAGGTGCCGCCTCACAAAAAAGCGTGCGGTATCACATTCAATCACCGACTCAACCCGTAGGCTGTCGTCGAATCGTTCCAAATGAATGCGTTTCGGGAAGAACCAATACGGTTCGTAGGCTTTGTCAAAGATTTTCCACACGGGGGTCTTTACCCGGTAACGGATGCGGCCGGAATCGGAAATGAGGGTGGTCACCGAGTCGGTGTACATACCGGGCACGGTATCGCGTTTGGCAAATGACGCTACAAATTCTTTATTTTCCTGGTTGCAGGATGGAAGAAGACAGGGCAGCAACAATAGAGACATCACAAACAAGATGCCTATCCTGTTTTGAATGAGGGATAGCGACCGCACCGGTTTAGAGTTTACGCTTAAAGAACCAGTTTTCATTAAAGGTCATGCCCAATGAAACCTTGAAGTACGTTTCACTGACGAGCGTAGAAACGGGTGGAATGACCTTGCCCATTTCGAACGCCACGTTCAGTGCTGAGGTCTGGTTCATTGGCAATCCAAAACCAAGGGTCAATCCAAGGTTTTTGAGGTTCCCTATGTCATTTTTGATGTAGGAATTGGAATAATTGAAACCCAGGCGGTACTTGATGGCTTTGTAGTAGTGGTTGGCCATAAAGGAAGGTAAGTATTCCAGCCCAACACTCACTCGGGTCATGTCGGACAAGCTGTCCACCGCTCCGTTGAAGGCTGCACCCGACCATTGTTGACGGTTCACATCAAACGCCAGTGTCAATCGATGGTCGTAAATCCAACTGAAGCCCACTCCCATTGTCCTGGGCACATCAAAACTAGACGAGGAATTGGAATAGGACGTATCGGTAGCGATACTGATCTTATACACGGTATTATTCAAGGGTGCTTTTTCGGAAAAAGTGGCACCCACAACAAATTCGTTGCGCTTGTTTATGCGATTTTTGTACTGAAGGCCGATATCGAAGGCCGACCCGTTCAGGTACCAATATTCGGACACGGTTTGGTCCTTAATTCCTGTATTTACAAAATTCTCGATACTGGATTGAGTAATCTGACCGAAAATGTATTTGTAATTCACACCGAGTGCCAGATGTTTCCCCACAGCCATGGACGTTCCCAGAAAAAGGGCATTCAGTCCGCCTGAACCGGTGTAGGTACCCGTGTAGGCGTCGCCGCTGCTCAATTTATTATCAAAAGAATAGGAATAGCCCACGTTGGAAAGGGGATACAACCCGACGGCAGCACCCCACCAGCGTTTCAAGGGAATCTTCATGGCAACGTAATCCAAGCCACCATTGGGGGTGTTCATGGAGGCGTCACCTTGCTTATAAAGGGTGTTCGATACATTAAGGCCGAAGTCAAACAGCATGGTCATGGTATCAACCGCAGAATAAGAAGCCGGATTGGCTGCATTGATCATGTTGTTTTCCCGGATACCGATACCGACACCGCCCATTCCCTTGGTATGACCGAACGATACCTGGTCCAACACCCCATAACCGAACCGGCTGTATGGCGAGTTTGTATTTTGCGCCACAAGTAATAGAGGTGTCAGCAACAATAAAAGTGCCGTTTTCAGGCGTTTAGATTCGGGCATGATAGTTCAGGATTGCGTTTAAGCCGGTAAGAACCAAATTTTCGCACACAAAGATGCCACTTTTTAGGTTTTCGGCAAAATAAATCAGGTCACCGCCTGTTAAAAAAGCGAAAAGATCGGGATACTGAGCGGTGTATTGTTCAATGTAACCGTGTGTTTCGTGTACAATACCCTGCATGACCCCGGCGCGAACCGCCGAGACGGTATCTTTCCCAAAGGCATCGAACAGGGTCGTCGGCTCCACCAAGGGCAACTTGCCCGTATGGGCGTGCAATGACCTGAATCTTAGTTGGACACCGGGAGCGATGTTGCCGCCCAGATACACGCCATCACGACTCACAAGATCGTAGGTAACGGCCGTTCCCATGTCGATAACCAAGAGGGTACGGTTAGGAACCAAGGTCCACGCGCCCACAGCAGCAGCCAGCCTGTCCAACCCCAATGTTTCGGGGGTACGATAATCCACCTTCAATGGCATAGGGGTGTGGACGGTAAATGGAACGAACCGAGGCAAAATTGCTTTCAACCAAGCAGTTACCGATTCGTTTTCCGGCAATACCGTGGAAAAAATACCGGCTGTTGGCCGATGGGTGGCTATCACACGTTCTAACCGAGCCGTTGTCAATTCGGATGAAACATCTTCATACAGCAATTTGCCGTGCTCGTCGAACACAGCTGTTTTGCACCGTGTGTTACCTTGATCGATAATCAGGTTCATGTTGATTGAATGGTTTCTCGGTGGGATTGGATGGTACAAAGTAATGCAAAAAAGAGGATAATCAGGCATTGAAGCCTCTTTTTAGGGATAAAAAAAATGAGACTTTTTTGCATAAACTTTTTATAAATGGTTATATTTGCCGATTGACACTTATTAGATCAACACATAAATAACTAATACCAAGTACTATGAGAAAAATTTACACACTTTGTCTTTTGTCGCTTTCGCTTGTTTTTGCCGCATCGGCCCAAACCACACCTCAACTAAAAAGTGGAAGCATCTATTCCATGTCCTGTGCCAATGTTTCCATGGAGATCGACTCAGCCGTGGGTGGTCGTATTTCTTCCCTGAAAGTGTTTGACCCTGCAAACAATACGACTGTTGAATTCCTCAATCAAGGAACGGATCCCAATCAATTTGGATCAACGTTTTGGACAAGCCCGCAACTTGCTTGGTATCCGAGTGCAAGCTGGCCTCCAATACCCACTCTTGACAAACAGCCCTATTCGGTAAAAATAGAAGGCAATACCATCCTCTTAACAGGTAGCATGGATCCTACCCTCCGGTTGCGTTTTTACAAAAAAATTCATTTCAACCCGGCTGACACGTCGCTCGTAATCACGTACACCGTTAAGAATGAGAATTACACGCCAAAATCTTGGGCTCCTTGGGAAGTGACACGTGTTTTGGCAAGTGGATTGACTGTTTTCAAGATGGGTGATGGCAGCGTAACCGGAACGTTGAAAAGCAATATTCAAGGTCGAATCTATGAAACAACAGATGGTTATGCCTGGTACAATCAAAGCGCTGTTGAAAACCTTGTAACCACCAGTGGTGGCGATAAGTTAATGAGCGATGGAAAAGGCTGGTTGGCCCACATGCCTTCAAGCAAAAACCGGATTCTGATTAAGCGTTTTGATGATATTGCGTTGGCCAAAGCCGCTCCCGGAGAATCGGAAGTTCAGGTGTACACCGCACAAAATAATGCCTATACCGAGTTGGAAAATCAAGGGGCTTATGTTTCAATTCCTGGTTTGGATTCCATTTCTTGGACGGTAAGGTGGTACGCTAGGGTATTGCCTTTTAAATCAACCTATGTGGTTTCCGGAAGTTCCAAGGTTAAAGCATTCATTGATCAAGTGGTAAACAGGGGTGATAATATCTATCTAGGCATCAACAACCAAGTGGCTGAGACCACCAATATCTTTGTCAATGCGGCACAAGGTTACATGATGGTTCAAACTAACCTCACCTCCTACAACAACGCGGAGCTGTTGGTGTACGATCTCCAAGGAAAGCTTGCCCTCAAGCAATCGCTTAAAGATCCCCAGCAGCAAGTTTCCGTTAAGGGTTTGGCTGCAGGCAACTACCTGTATCAAATCAACACCGGATCATCATCCATTGCTAAAGGCAAGTTCCTGATTAATCGCTAACGCATTTGCACCGATACGTGTAGCACCCTGCGTGGTACACTAAACAAACGAGGCTGCCCTAACGGACAGCCTCGTTCTGTTAAATGGCGGTCGAGAACCCGTCTCAACCGCCGCTTGATTTCATGAACGGTTAAATCATCTGCTCGATGTTCCAGACAAAGGCCCTGACACCAGCTTCAGGATTGCGTTCATCCAGTTTCTTGATGTACATCACCAGCTCCGGCACACGTTCATCTTCGATGAATGTGATGGAGGCTGAATTCATTTCGGGCCAGGTATGGGTACCCATGCGTGGATCCCCGTCAACACTTCCCTGTCCGCTCACCTGTTCCCATTTGGTGTAGCCACGAATGGCCAACCGGTCAAACAAATACTCGACACGTTCCGTGTTGGTTTGATTATATACGATAAATACGGCTTTCATTACACGATGAGTTTACTTGTCCATGAATATAAATTTCTTACGCACTTCCTGCTGCTTGTCACGTTCACCATGTCTGGCCATCAACGAATACAACACAGGAATGAGGATCATGGTCACCATGGTGGAAACGAACAAACCGCCCACAATGGTCACCCCGAGAGGAGCCCATGTTTCAGACCCTTCACCGATGCCAAGAGCCAACGGCAACATACCCAGCACGGCGGTCAACGCTGTCATAAGCACAGGCTTGAGACGAGACTTGCCGGCCACTGCGATGGCGTCGTTGACTTCAAGACCACGGTCGCGCATCAGGTTGATGAAGTCGACCAACACGACACCATTCTTGACAACGATACCCACCAACATGACAACACCGATGGCAGCAATCATGCTCAAACTGGTTCCGGTCAGGTACAAGGCGATCGCTACGCCAGTGAAGGCAAACGGTATGGAGAACATGATGACAAACGGTTTCGAGTACGATTCGAACTGGGAAGCCATGACAAGGTAAACCAGCACCATGACAGCCAGCAGGAGAAAGCCGATATTGGCGAACGACTCCTTCTGATCCTCATAGGTTCCACCCACATTGACGATGATGCCTGAAGGCACTTCCAGTTTTTTCATTTCAGCATTGATGCTTTTGGCCATGGTACCCAAAGAAACCCCTACCGGCGTCACTGAAACCGTGACCACGCGTTCACGCCGCTTGTGTTCAATGTTGGGCGGAGACCACAATTCCTTCACCTCACCCAGTTCCTTCAATTTAATCTTGGCTCCGGTTGGTGTCGGCACGGTGATGTCCTCAACGTCGGAAATTGAATTGCGGTATTTTTCTTCCGTACGAACCACAATGTCGTATTCCTCTCCGTCTTCACGTAAGAACCCGACAGTAGATCCGTTGATTCTGTTTCTCACATAGGAAGAAACGGTGGCCGAATTCAGGTTGTGAAGCGCCAGTTTTTCCTTATCCAGCGTGATCTGCAACTCTGCCTTGTCGTTGTCACGACTCACAGATACGTCACGCGCACCCTTAAGCACCTTGAGTTTCGATTCAACCACAGCAGCATAGGCATTGGTCTTATCGAAATCGTAGCCATAAATTTCCACGTCGACCGTACTGGTTCCACTCATCATATTGGAAGAACCACCCGTCACCGAATACTTGATGACCTCAGGCAAGGTTGCCAGATAAGTACGGATTTGTTCGGAAATCTGAACATCGGAACGCTTACGCTCACCAACTTCTTGCAGACGTATATTCAACGTGATGCGATTGGTTCCCGATGTCGAGAACATGGCGGAAATACCGGTCGCGTCGTTGGAACCTGTCGATGAAGATAAGAGTCTAACTTCGGGACAGTGCGCAAGAATATAATCTTCCACCAGCTTCGTTGTCTTCATGGTCTCCTCAACGCGGGTACCGGTTTGCAAATCGATGGTTGCGGTCAAGCGGCTTTGGTCGGAAGCCGGCATATAATCGGTCTCAATGTACTTGAACAGGAACATGGAAGAAGCAAAAATTACCAGTGAAACACCAATTACCATTTTCTTATGGCTCAACGCCCAGCGTAGAACGCCTTCGTACCAGTTCTCAAAGGCTTCCAACTTAACACCAATGGTTCTGTCGTACCAGCTTTCTTTTTCTTCCTCTTTAGATTTTAGCAAGTGAGAGGCAAGCATAGGTGTCAACGTAATAGCAGCCACAGTGGACGTCACCACCGTGATGGTCACAATCCATCCCAATTCTTTGAAGAGTACGCCCATCATGCCTTGAATCATGGTCAATGGCAGGAACACGGCGACAATCACCAACGTGGAAAGGATGACAGATACCCAAACCTCGTTGGTCGCGTAAATGGCGGCCTCTCGAGGGCTGCTCCCCCGTTTTATATGCTTCATGATGTTCTCCAACACCACAATGGCGTCATCCACCACCAATCCGATGGCTATGGATAATGAGGACAGCGAAATGATGTTCAACGTACTGCCTGTCGCAAACAGGTAGATGGCCGCGACAACGAGCGAAATGGGAATGGTCAATCCGACGATGATGGTGGCTCTCCAGCGTCCGATGAAGAACAGAACGACAAATACCACGAATATCAGGGCCAAGATCAAGGTCTCGGAAAGATTGCCCACAGCCGAGCTGATAAAGGTGGACGTATCATAGATGACGTCAAACTTCACGTCGGAGGGTAGGTCTTTCTGCAATTTCACCAATTCTGACTTGACCTGCTTGCACACATTCACCGAATTGGCTCCCGATTGACGGGTAATCATCAGACGAATGGCTTGTGCCTTGTTGGCACGTTCTACCAGCCCAACATCTTTAATGGTATCGTTCACTTGGGCAATGTCGCTGACAAAGACGGAAGCACCGTTGTTGGTGCCAACCACTAGTTTTCCAATTTCGTCACTGGTTTGGAATTCTCCCTCCACACGAATCTGGTAATGTTCCTTCCCCATTTTCATGGATCCGGCGGGCATGTTCAGGTTGTTGGATGATATGGCCGAGGAAACCTGTTCCAAGGTGAGTCCGGCAGCATCGAGCTTTTTGGGATCAACATTGACATACACGTAGCGTTCCGGTGCACCGATGACGGACACCGTTCCGATACCTTCTATGCGCTTAAGCGGATTGACCAGTTTTTCTTCCAACATCTTATCAAGGCCGGCATAGCTCTTGTCAGCCCTGACGGAGTACATCAGTACGGGCATCATGTTGGTACTGATCTTGAAGATGGAAGGTCGGCTGCAACCGTCAGGAAGGTTATCGTAGACCATGTCGATGGAGTTTCGCACATCGTTCACGGCCTCATCCAATCCGGTTCCCCAGTCAAATTCCATCATAATCATGGACATATTGTCCTTGGAGGTCGATGTAATTTCTTTCATACCCTGTACACCATTGAAGGCGTCTTCCAGGGTCTTGGTTACATTTGTCTCAATTTCTTCCGCGTTTGCACCAGCGTAAGTGGTCATCACGGTTACATAGGGCGGCTCAATCTCCGGGTATTGGTCGATGGGCAGCATGGACAAACAGTACAACCCAGCGACCAAGATGGCCGCAAAAATCATCAGGGTGGTGACCGGTTTGTTTATGGCACTTTTATAGATACTCATAGTTCTTATTTATACGTTCTTATTCAACGATGTTCAACTTCACACCGTCCACCAGTCTGGCCTGTCCGGCAACCACGATTTGATCACCGACAGCAACTGAGTCGCACACGATTTCAACCTGGTCGTCAAAGCGCTTTCCGAGTGTAACGTTATAGCGTTTGGCCATTCCGTCTTTTACCATAAACACATAGCGTTCATTGGATCCCTGGGTCTTGAGTACGGCTTGATAGGGCACCACCACGGCACTTATTTTCCCCATGGCCAACTTAACCCGGCCAAACATGCCCGGTTTGAGCTTTTCTCCGAAGTTCGGAATTCTCAGTTCAACCTGAAAGGTTCTGCTGGCGGAATTGACGGTAGGAGCTACGTTGTACACCTGTGCGCCAAAAGACTGGTCGCCATAAGTATCGGTAAGTAAGGAGACCCTCATACCTTTCTTGATCTGGGTATAATATGTCTCAGGCACGTTTACGTAAGCCTTCAGCGTATTGAGTTGGATGATGGTCAGGATGGGAAGCGCGCCCGAATACAGTTCGCCGTTCTCGTAATTCTTGACGGAAATGATACCGGCAAACGGAGCCTTGATTTGAGTGTTTTTTTCTAAAAAGGCAATGTTGTTCCGTTGCACGCTCAGTTGAGAAACTGTCTGATCGTACACTTGCTGGGAGATGGCGCCGGTGGCTTTCAAGGCCTCGTAACGCTTGAAATCGTTTTCCAGAGTAGCTAAGCTTATCTTGGCTTGTTGGAGAGAGGTTTCGTCCATCTGCACCAGGACCTGTCCTGCACGCACGCGGCTACCTACTTCCACACTGATCTTGTTGATTCGACCGGGTGATACAGGCACCAAATTAACATCTTCCACCGCTTCAAGATTGGCGGAGTACTCCAGTTCCCTGGAAACCGTCGAGGTGGTCAAAGCCATCACCCGTACGTTTTCCACAGGCACGACAGCCTTCTCCTGCTTGTCCGTTTTGCCGGAGCAGGCGGTAAAAAGTGACGCGCCGGCCAGCAGCGTCATCATCACGACATTGATTCGTTTCATTATGGTCATTATTTATGTGTTGTTGTTTATAATGTGCCGAGCAATTTGAGCAGGGCATCCTGTGCGTTCAATAAATTCATCACCGAGGTGACATAATTGGATTGTGCCGTCAATAGGTTGTTGTTGGCATTGGTGACCTCCAAGCTGGAAGCCACTCCTTGTTCAAATTTTTTGGTAATGTTGTTGAACACCCGCTGGCTAAGCTCAATGGTTTTCTGCTGAAGGGAATAACTTTCCATGGCACTTTTCAAGTTGTACCGCAACTGTTTTTCCTGCAATAAAAGTTGATCTTTCAGTTGCTCGTTGTCCAACTGGGCCGACTCCAATGCCAGCTTGGCTTTCTTAATGTTCGCGTCGTTCTTGCCACCGGCAAACAAGGGAATATTGGCGGTAAACATCAACGTGTTCTTCATGGAGAAGTCGACAATCGGCTTGATGATTTTCTCGTTCCGTTGGTAAACAGCGGTAACAGTAGGTAAGATGGCACTTTGGGCCGACTTAACCTGGCCTTCGCTGAGTTTCAGGCTCAAGTCGCTGGATTTCTTGTCGATGTTGTTTTCAAGGTTAAAGGGTTGCTCCATCAACGTCATCGAGGTTTGTAGATTGGTCAGCTCGGAAAGATTGCTCGATAGAGCCAAGTTTCCTTCTGCACCAATGCCCAATAGCAACCGCAGGGAATTGTAAGCCACCTCGATGTTCTGATTGGTGGTTTGTAGGGTATTCTCCAGATTGGCCAACGTGATGTCCATTTGATCGGCATCAGTGGATTCTCCAATGCCCACATTCACCTTGATGCGGGTGGCTTTCGCCAACGTACGCAAGTTATCGCGGTTTTTTTCCAACAAAGACCGGCTATTTTCCAGCACCAAAATGGAATAATAGACCGAACTGACGTTTTGTTTAATGGCTAACTCCGTTTGTTCGATGGCGTTCTTTGTCATGTCCCTAGCAATTTCAGCTAGGCGCATGCCTACCAAGATACTCAAGTTGACCAACGGTTGCGACACCTGAAGCGTCATTGAACTGGAGGGTTTCATCGCAATCTTCATCCCGCCAAGGCTTAAACTGTCACTCATCAAATAGGTTTGATAATTGACACTCAAGCTGGCTTGCGGCAGGTAGTTGGCATAGGTAGCCCATTTGGTTTTCTCGGCTTGCTCAAGCGCCAACGACGCTTTTTTCATGCTCCTATTGTGCTCTGCTGCGTACTGTTGGGCTTCTTGCAACGAAAAAGAGCGCTTTTCGGCTGTTGGTTGCGACTGGGCAAACGTCATGGTGACAGCCAGTAACGCTGCCAACAAGGCTCCCATTGGTTTTCTGTTTTTTGTCATAGTTCTATTATTGAATAGAGATGTTCAATCAATTAATTGATCGACCAATTGGTCAATTTCCTCGTCTTTCAAGGGAGGGTTCGCTTCAGACATTCCCTGAGTCAGTGTTGATCGTTTTTCCAAGAAACTGGCAAATCCATTGGGCGAGCACAAAATTCGAAGCAACGTATCGATGAGAAAATCCACACTTAGCAACTGTTTGTACGGGTTGCTTTCGTGCTGTGCCAGTTTCATTCCCAGCATCAGTTGGACAATCAAGTATTCCGTCATCATGTCCACAGGAATGTCCGACCTAAAAACACCTTCTTCCATTCCTTTGGTCAGCAAAGTGGCGATATCGTCCTTCATCGACTCGCGGCCACGTTGTAACTGCCGCTTGTGGATTTCTGGATAGTACTTGGCCAGATCAAAGTAAAAGTTCATAAACTGGTTATTCTTGTTTTTAACATGACTGATTGCAAAATCAATCACCTTGTCGATAACACCCAATTCGGAAGTGGAGGGATAGGTCGTTCTTTTTTTCTTCTTCCTGCATTCAAGGTCGCACAACACCGCTTCAATCAATTCGTCTTTTTGGGGATAATAGGCGTAAAACGTTTTCTTCGAAATCCGCAAAGAACTGCAGATATCGTCAACGCTGACGCTACGGAGACCATACTTGAGGAAAAGCTTGGCGCCGGTTTTAAGAATGGCGGTTTGAAGAGTCTGTTCCATTATCTATTGAAAAACAGCATCAAAAGTACTCCATGTTGCGGTAGGTATCCTTGAAAATCGCGTTAATAAATGTTAACGATTTAAAGAATCGGAAATAATAAATTAAATATCAGGCACTTACATGGAAACTTTTACAGTTTCTAAGTTTCCATCAGGCACTTGTTATCCAATTCAGTAGGCAGTTCGGTTCGCAACAGGGAAACATTTCAATTGTTCGTACAAGAGATGGACAGGGAGCCCCATCACATTGAAGTACGATCCTGTGATGCGCTCAACAGCCACAGCACCAATCCATTCCTGTATACCGTAGGCCCCGGCTTTGTCGTAGGGATGGTAATGATCAACATACCAGCTCATCTCTTCCTCGGTCAATTGACTGAATGTCACATCCGTTCGTGCCACGAATGAGCGTCTTTCGTTCAGGCTGGTCAGACAGACGCCGGTAAACACCTGGTGTTGATTGCCGGAAAGCAGGCGCAGCATCCGAAGAGCGTCTTCCCTGTCGGCGGGCTTTCCCAACACCTGCCCTTTCAGGTAAACCAGGGTGTCAGCCGTAATGAGAATATCCTGCTCCCCGATAAGGGAGCGGTTGGCCTCGGCTTTCTGTTCAGCGATATGCAGGGCTGTTTCATCGCCCGTCAAACCGGGTGGAAACGACTCGTCTGTTTCGATAGGTGTGACGGTAAATACCTCCAGGCCCAAGTGCTGCAGCAACTCTTTTCGACGGGGTGACTGGGAGGCCAACATCAAGCGGAATCCGGCCAGGTTAGTTAGCGTTGCGTTCATTCAGCCAAGTTTTTTACCACCCAAACGATTCAGCTCCATCCATCCAGGTGCCTTGGGCTTTCATGATTTGTTCAATTAAGTCGCGACCGCATCCGCATCCGGCATTGACGTGGGAAATATACCGCGCAATGCGGCGAATTTCCGGAGCGGCGTCAGCCGGACAGGCAGGCAGACCCACCTGCAGCATCACCTCGTAATCAGGGATGTCGTCACCCATATAGGCCACCTCCGAAGCGTTCAGCCCCGTCTTTTCAAGGAAGTCGGCCAATTCAACCTTCTTGTACACCGAGCCCATGTAAATATACTTAACACCCAGCACCTCAAACCGACGACGAACGGCTTCAGTCTTTCCACCTGTGATTATGGCTATTGTCAATCCTTTTAAGATGGCGTGATGAATGGCGTAACCGTCTTTAATATTGACGGTGCGCATGGGTTCACCACTGGGATGCAGGGGTATGATATCAGACGAAAGTACGCCGTCAACGTCGAAAACGACGGCTTTAATGGTTGTAAGATCGAAGGGTATGGTACTCATGGTGTCAGGGATGTTTGATACGGTTGAATATACTGTCGGTAAGGCATCGGTAAACCGCTGCTTGCCCCGAATCTATTGCCAGCCGACCCAGGTGCTTGTCGATGATGTGTCTATCATAGCGTACAGCTGGTCCGGTTTGCGCTTCAGCCGGTTTAAGTTCATGTACCTTGGAGGCAGTTTCATCGATCAAGGGAAGCAAATAGTCGAAGGGTAAATTTCTTCGCTGGAGCATGTCGCCGGCCAAACCATACAGGTGGTTTACAAAGTTGCAGGCAAAGACACCAGCCAGGTGAAGTTCGGCACGATCATCGGACGACAACGGATGTACCGAATGGCTCATCTGTGAGGCCAACCCGGTAAGCTGTTCAAGGGTTTTCGTATCGGAGGCTTCCACAAAAAACGGCACGGTTGACAGGTCAACGCCACGTGCTTTGCTGAATGTCTGCAGGGGATACAGCACCCCGTAGCGGGATGAGCAAATAGACAACACGGAAAGGGGTAAGCTGCCGGAGGTATGAACCAATATGGGATTGACCAATCGTAACGCGTTCAGCACCGCTTCCAAGGCGTCGTCTTTCAGGGCGCACAGGTACAGATCAGCACCATCCGCCACCGATTCAGTCGTATTGACAGGCTCTGCCTCCAATAGTTCTGCCAGTATACGCGCTGAAGTGTCCGTCCGGCTGTACACCTGACGGATCTCGTGACCACAGGCTTTCAAGGCCATTCCCAAGTGGGTTGCCACATTACCGGCGCCTATCAAGGTGATCAACATGAAGTGTGCGTTTAGGGTACGGCCTATTCCGTTTTTCCGAAGGCGTTCAGGTGCACCTTTTCCCACTGCATCCTGGAGGCATCAAACGGTTTACGCTCTCCGTCCCTCACCCCGATAGCTATGATGGACAAAACGCGTAGGTTTTCCGGAATGGATAACACGTTGCGCACATAGGCTTCAGAGGAGTCCCCTTCGTCTGTTTGGCGTTCGCGCACCTGAATCCAGCACGATCCAAGACCAAGGTCTTCGGCTTCGAGCTGAATGATGCAGGAAGCAATGGAGGCATCCTCCACCCATACGTCGCTGCACTCGGGATCGGCCAATACCACCACGGCCAACGGTGCTTTGTTGAGGAATTGGGCCCCGCTTTTCTTGCAGCGGGACAGGGTGTCTAAGGTGTCCGGATCGTCTACCAATACAAACTGCCAGGGATTAGAGCGTTTCGATGCGGGCGACATGAGTACGGCTTGCATGAGCATCTCCACCAACTCAGGACTGAGCTGCGTATCCTTGAACGTACGTGTGCTGCGTCGAACGCGCAGCAGTTCCAACAAGTTCTCCATAATTCGTTGCAATATTGACCACAAATATACGTTTAATTCGTTAGATTTGCTGTTTTTCCCGCTGATTGCGCCCCATTACAGCTGCATGAATAGACCTGCATGATACACCTACGATACCTTCTGTTACCTTTCTTGCTGTCGTTTTTTTTCCTTTCGACACTGCAAGCTAGGGAAACCGTGACCGTTTCCGGATACGTGTACGACACCAACAACCGTGCCATTGAATGGGCCAAGATTGAGGATGTGGCTGGCAACGGCAGTGCAACCACCAACGAATCGGGCTTTTATTCACTTACCGTGAGCGCAGGTGACACCCTCCTGTTGCGTTATTCCTGTCTTTCGTTCCAACCCTCCTTGCGCATCATTCCCATCGACCGGACGACACTGAGAGTCAATGTGTCATTGGGTTTCAGAGCCAAGGAACTAGACGAAGTCATGGTCAATGGACAGCAGCGCCGCACATCGGGCATGGAAACCATGGATGCCAAACACATCCGGTTGTTACCCGACGCAGGAGGGGGCAGTATAGAGGCTTTGCTGGTAACATTCGCAGGAGTGAGCTCGAACAACGAGATGAGCACCCAGTATTCGGTACGGGGCGGCAACTACGACGAAAATCTGGTTTATGTAAACGGAACCGAAGTATACAGGCCGCTTCTTATTCGCTCCGGTCAACAAGAAGGGTTGAGTTTCATTAATCCCGAGATGGTCAGTGAAGTGAATTTTTCTTCGGGTGGATTCAGCGCCAAATACGGAGACAAGATGTCGTCGGTACTTGACATCACCTATAAAACACCCGACTCCCTTGAGGCGGTGGCTTCGGTCAGCTTGCTGGGTGCCAACGTCTATGTGGGGCAAGCCTCCAACAATAAGCGCTTCACTCAGATACACGGTTTTCGCTACAAAAAAAACGACTACTTGCTGGGGGCTTTGCAAACGAATGGCGAATACCGCCCTTCCTTTGTGGATTACCAGACGTACCTAACCTGGAAAGCCACGCCAAAAACCACCCTTTCGTTTCTGGGAAACATCTCGGGAAACACCTACCAATTTGTCCCTGAGTCGCGGGAAACCGCGTTCGGCACCTACAACCAAAAATACACGTTTTATGTCGGGTTTGACGGTCAGGAAAAAGACCGGTTTGAGACCCGCTTTGGTTCGTTGGGCATCAATCACGCACTCAGCAAAGACCTAAACCTGAACATCCAGTCTTCCTTCTTCAACACGGTGGAAGACGAAAATTACGATATCACCGGCCAGTATTGGCTGAGCTCCACTCCCATCAAAAACAACAAGTCTGACCCCACCCAAACCGAATTGATTGGTCTGGGTACCTACCACGAGCACGCCCGCAACCATTTAACGGCAACCGTTTTCACCCTTTCTCACAACGGAAGTTGGAAACAGGAAGAACATACCCTCCAATGGGGTATCGGATACCAGCGCGAACGTATCAACGATGGCATCCGCGAATGGGAAATGAGGGATTCTGCCGGGTATGCCCTCCCCTACAGTCCCGTCACCATCAACCTGATTCACAGCATGCGGTCTAACGTAGCGATGGAAAGTAACCGCATAACCGGTTACCTTCAGGACACCTGGCGGTTCAGACGGGAGGTCGGCGTATTTGCGTTCAACGGGGGCGTCCGTTTCAATCACTGGGATTTCAACGGTGAAACCCTGATCAGCCCCCGCTTCTCGGTAACGTTTCTGCCCACACACAACCGCAACGTAGCTTTCCGGCTGGCCGGAGGGCTGTACTACCAGGCACCGTTCTATAAAGAGCTGAGGGATACGGCCACCATCAACAACGTGACAACGGTAGTGCTGAACCGTTCCATCAAGGCACAAAAAACCTGGCAGGCTATTGGCGGCATGGATTACCACTTCGTATGGGTGGACAGACCGTTCAAACTCACTACCGAGCTTTACTACAAAGGCATGAGTAACCTGATACCGTATACGGTTGACAACGTCCGCATCCGTTACATGGGACGCAACCTATCCAGTGGTTACACCACCGGGTTGGACATGAAATTGTTCGGTGAATTTGTGCCGGGTACCGATTCCTGGATCAGCCTTTCGTTCATGCGCAGCCGAGAGACCATCAATGGGGTGACCCTCTCCAGGCCCAATGAGCAACGCTACAACGTGTCATTTTTTTTCCAGGATTACTTCCCCAGCGATCCGCGTTTTACATTAAGCATGAAGCTGATTTGGGCTGATGGATTGCCGTTTGGCCCACCTGACAGCGACAAACGGTTTGCCACCTTGCGTATGCCGGCGTACCGACGCATTGACATGGGCCTGTCAAGGGTCTTTTCCGCCGACAACGACCGTATCATGCGCAGCCCTTTGCTGAGACCCTTCAAGCAAATGTGGTTGGGATTCGACTGTTTCAATTTACTGAACACCCTGAATGTCAACAGTTATTACTGGGTAACCGATGTGGAAAACAAGCAATGGGCTGTCCCCAACTACCTCACCGGCAGGCTATTCAACCTTCGAATAACGCTAGCAATTTAAGCCGATGACACACAGAGATTCTTGCTTCTCGTTTAAGGAACTGGCTGTTACTCGACAAGACCTGCTCACCTTAGCTCCTGACCAGTCTAAAGGTCTCGATGACTTTCCCGATGCACTTCAGGAAGTGCTCACCCTGGCCGAAAACCGCGTTATTGCAAAAGGTGGTTACCGCATTCTGCCGCTTGAGGCCTGCAATGCATCCACGTTAACCCTATCCGGTCGGCTGTTTGAAACGGGAAAAATTATTGCAAAACCTTTCCAAAAAGCCAACAGCGTTGCCGTGTTTGCCTGCACGGCCGGTCATGAAGTGCATGCTGCCTATGCCGCATTCATGGCCGATGGCGACCCGTTGAAAGCCTACATCATGGACACGATAGGAACGGTGGTGGTGGAAAAGGCCATGAACCGAATTGCGGCCGAACTCGAGGAACATGCCGCTCAATCGGGTCTGCGGTGCACCAACCGGTACAGCCCGGGGTACTGCGGATGGCACGTCGGCGAACAACAGAAATTATGGTCATTGTTGCCCATCGGGTACTGCGGCATCACCTTAACATCCGCTTCGTTGATGACACCCGTGAAATCAATCAGCGGTATGATAGGATTGGGACAAGACGTGAATAAAGCGCCCTATGCCTGCTCCGGGTGTCCTATGGAGCATTGTCTGTATCGATCCCGGCCCTCACGCGCATAAAGCGATTGTTATATTTAACATTCATCTATTATTTAATGGTTAACATATCACCATTCGTTGTGCAATCAAAAATGGATAAGATATATTTGTAATGCCTATTACAATTCGTTTGCGCACTTATGACCCTCGCGTAACTACTTAAAATTCAATGTATATAGAAATATGAGCCACCCAATTTTTAGCAAGTTGGCATCCAAGGAGCCCAAATTTTTTCCCACATTGAAAGAAATGTCAACAATCATCCTGACTGCATCCGACCTGATGGTGGAATGCGTGAGCCAGTGCGACCACGACGTTTCCATCGAGTTCTATAAAAAAATCAAGGAACAGGAAAAACTGGGTGATGTCTTGTCAAACAGCATTTTTGATGAATTGAACAAGTCGTTTATCACGCCCTTCGACCGCGAAGATATTCATCACTTGGCTACCACCTTGGATGATGTGACCGACTACATCAACAGTTGTGCCAAACGCATCGTTCTCTACAATCCCAAAAGCATGCCGGACAGTGCCGTTGCGTTGGGCAAGCTCATCAAAGAGGGAGCCGTTTGCATCGACAAAGCGGTGGATGTGTTGGGCATGCTAAAAAAAGACAGCAACAAGATCAAGGTCTATTGCAAAGAATTGCACGATATTGAGAATAAAGCGGATGATGTGTATGAAAATTTCATCATCAACTTGTTTGAAACCGAAAAAGACGACATCGAGGTAATCAAACTCAAGGAAATCATGCAGGAATTGGAAAAAGCCACGAATGCGGCCGAACAAGTGGGTAAAATCATCAAAGCCATTGTTGTTAAATACGCTTAATTGAAAGTATGGACAATTCGTTTTTCAGTAAGTTCACGCCAAAAGAACCCAAATTCTTTCCCATTCTGAAAGAAATGTCGGACGTGATGAATACCGCCGCCGACCTGATGATTGAATTCATCACCCATTACGACCACGAAACGGCAGCGGAGTATTACAAAAAGATCAAGGAGCAAGAGAAAAGGGGGGATACCTTGTCCAACCAGATTTTTGACGAATTGAACAAAACGTTTATCACGCCGTTCGACCGGGAAGACATCAATCAATTGGCTTCGAAGATGGATGACGTGACCGACTTCATCAACAGCTGTGCCAAACGCATGGTACTGTATAAGCCCAGGCAGATGCCCGAAAGCGCCATCGAAATGGCCAATCTCCTCAAAGAAGGCACCTTATGCATCAGCAAGGCAGTCGATGAACTGGATGTATTAAAAAAAGATGCCAAACACATCATTGAATACTGTAAAGAGCTTCACGATATAGAAAACCGGGCAGATGATGTGTACGAGCATTTCATCATCGATCTGTTCGAACGGGAAAAAAACAGCATCGAGCTGATCAAACTCAAGGAAATCATGTTCGAACTGGAAAAAGCGACCGATGTCGCTGAATACGTCGGAAAAATCATCAAGACAATTATTGTCAAATACGCTTAATTGTTAGACGATGACCTTACTCATTATTATCATTGTATTAGCCTTGCTATTTGACTACATCAATGGCTTCCATGATGCGGCCAACTCCATCGCCACCATTGTCTCTACAAAAGTTCTTACGCCATTCCGGGCTGTGATTTGGGCGGCCTGCTTCAACTTTCTGGCCTTTTTCATCGCCAAATACATCATTGGAGAATTCGGTATCGCCAATACAGTATCAAAAACCGTTTTCGAGCAGTACATCACCTTACCTGTGATTTTTTCCGGCATCGTAGCGGCCATTATGTGGAATCTGGCCACCTGGTGGTTTGGAATACCCTCTTCTTCGTCACACACCTTGATTGGCGGTTTTGCCGGTGCGGCCATCATGAGCTCCGGATTCAAGGCTATTCACGCTGGTGTGATCCTGAAAATCGCTGCATTTATCTTTTTGGCACCCATGATTGGTTTTATCATCTCGTCTTTGCTGACTGTTCTTATTATGTATATCTGCAAAAAAGCCAACCCACACAAGGTAAACCGCTGGTTCAGGCGTTTGCAGCTTGTTTCCTCGGGTTTATTCGCCATCGGGTTCGGGTTGAACGACTCACAAAAGGTGATGGGTATTATTGGTGCAGCCATGATAGCCGCCCATGCCAACGGCATAACGATGGGCATCCAACAATTCAATCAAATACCCGATTGGGTGGCCTTTGCCTGTTTTACCGCCATCGCATTGGGAACCATGACGGGTGGTTGGAAAATTGTAAAGACAATGGGGTCGAAAATCACCAAGGTTACCTCACTCGAAGGAGTAGCTGCCGAAACGGCCGGAGCTATTACACTGTACATGACCGAATTCCTAAAAATCCCCGTCAGTTCCACACACACCATAGCCGGCGCCATCATAGGTGTAGGCTCCGTGAAACGATTATCGGCGGTTCGGTGGGGAATCACTCGGAGTCTGCTGATTGCTTGGATCCTGACCATTCCTGTCAGTGCGCTGCTGGGAGCCGGCATTTTCCTACTATTCGGCAACCGGATGTAATCCGGATCAAGTAACTGTTTCCACTCCCCCAGCAGGGTATCTTATCCGGTTCAACGTTTTACTTCAAACCGATAGATGCCTGATTTAAGCTTAAACACCGACCTGTCACCATCTGTTTTGACAAACGAAACACCATCGGCTTTGCCAACGGGCTTGTCGCTTTCATAGACCTTATCTTTGGGTGCAGGAATGTAAACATAAGCCTCCGTATTGGGGGGAATTCCAATCGTCCAGTTCAAGTGAATGCCTTCCCTGGTCCATTCGCTGACAATCAATCCATGCATGGAACGGTACGAAGCACTGATGGACTTGAGTCCATCGGGAAAATCAGGACGCAAGATAATCTTCTTGAATCCAGGACCATCGGGCGCACAGCGGATGCCGGCCACGTTCTCATAACACCAACTCAATACATCACCCAACAGTGCTACGTTATTTTTGGGGGAAGTGACACCGACTAATTTATCGGTGTTCCATCGCTCCCACAGGGTAGTGGCTCCTTGTTGGATCATATAGCCCCAACTGGGATAGCTGCGATTTGTGGCAAGTTTCAAGGCTAAATCGGGGCGTCCGTAGGTGCTCAACGTTTGCAACAACCACGCCGTACCCACTTCACCCGTTGAAAGGTGGGCCTCATTTTTATCCTCAATGGCACGGCAAATGTGGTTGAAAACCGCTTTCCTATCCTCCTCAGGCGTAATACCGAAAGCAAGTGGCAGCAGGTTGGCGGTTACCGTATTGTTGGCATAATTATAGGCGTTCACGTGGTAAAAATGGCGTTGAAAAGCGTTGATCATGGATTTCTCCCTGTCATCGAAGCGTTTCTGATCGGCGCTGTTGCCCACTAGTCCGGCAAACTCCTGCATCACCTGTAACAACTTGATGTAGTAGGCTGAAGCTATCAGGTTTCCATCGGTAAGCCTGTCAGGATGTGTTTCCGATGCAGAATCGGACACCAAGGGAGGAACACCCTTGTCTTTCAACAAAATACCCTGTAATAATCCGTTTTTCACATACCGTTTTTCCATATACCCCATCCACTTCTTCATGGAGGGATAGTGTTCCCTGACCACATTCAAATCGGCATACTGATGGTATAGCATGCGAGTGGTAAGGAAATAGGTGGCTGCTGCAATCACATTATCGGAATAGTGGTATGGTTCGGTCGGGGCCACATCGGGAATCTGGCCAAGAGGGCTCATGGCTGATTGAATGTTTGACAACCAGTTGGCGAACATGCGTTGACTATCGAACAGGAAGCTTTCGCCCGTGGCCCCGTTTGAACGGCAAGCCAGCGTGGGTTTACGCAATGCCGATGTCGAACCATCCAGCGGAAAGCCCTTGTAGGTATTGGCCACCGTCCACCAAGCATTGCTATACAAAGCATTTAAGTCGCTATTCGAGGAATTGAATGATCCGGTTGAGTTGAATCCATCAGCTATCAACTCGCCGGTAAAC
>Ga0302288_1000175_pt1 | contig 60338 bp, 33 predicted proteins | sample III_Fen_N1_1_FD_194549 | JGI IMG/M metagenome (GOLD analysis project Ga0302288, IMG submission 194549) | Peat permafrost microbial communities from Stordalen Mire near Abisko, Sweden - III_Fen_N1_1 | ecosystem: Environmental > Terrestrial > Soil > Wetlands > Permafrost | place: Sweden: Abisko... | reverse complement strand
ATAGTATAGGTTCCAGCTTTTGCAGTTTTAAATCCAAGTGGAATTATTGGGTTCGATACTGCCGATTCTAATCCGTTAATTACTAGCTTCTGAGAATTTGCTACGGTGTATAATTCTGGAATCGAAGCATCGTTATTCGACATTTTCTCCGAATCGAAAGCATCGATACCATTTGTAGCATCGGCATTAAATACTACAATTGCTTCGTCACTGTTTGTGCCGTTCGACACTTTTAGGCGAATGATATCATTTTGCGTATTCGATTTTAAAAGATTTCCTGTTTGATGGCTTCGCATTGAATTCTTAAAAGTAAGAGATGCAATATCTCCATCGTTCGATACACGAACCCAAAATGCTTGCATTGGAGGAATAAATTTATTTACTTCTGTTCCATTATTATCGGTACCTACTTCTCCGAGTGCATTATATGTATCGAATACCATTGACAAACCATTGTAAGCGCGATACCACATAGTAGTTTGAATGTTTGTTTTTCCAACATCATCCCAATTTAAATACGATGGATAAGGATTTCCAACAAGGTTAAATCCTCGTTTTTCATCGCTCGTTCCTGAACGACTTGGAGAAAGTGTAATATCACCATTATTTAAAGTACCAGTATACGTTGCTGTTGTTGAAGCTCCCAATCGAGCAAAATAGCCTGTTCCAACGGGCAATGTTGTTGTATTATCTAAAACCTCGACCCAAGTATGTTTTGTTTCGTCGTAACTTTTTAAAACATTTGCACTTGCTGCATCTACAACTGTGCTTGTTGCATTGGATATTGGGCTCGAAATATACCAATAACGACCATTGGGTGTTGCTCCACCAAAACCAGTTAGGTATTGCTCGACTCTGGCTGACATGTTGCTTTGATTTGATATAAATGTTGCAGTTCCAGAAACATCTGATTTAAGATAGAAATTCGAATACGACAAATTATATCCATTACCAACCGTTACATTCGAATTTGATAAAATAGTAAAATCATTCACAGAAACACTTTGATTTAAATGCAATTCACCATCAATTGTAACGGTATTATTCGCATTTGGTACTGCAAGCCAATTCCATTTCGAAACATCGTTCCAAGAATCGAAACTTGTACCTGTCCATATAAAACTTTGCAGATTTCCACCTGAAATCATTATGGGAAGATCAACATTATCATCATTTAAAGTAAAAACTCCAATGTAATATATATGGTTTGCGATTAGACTATAACTGATACTGAAATTGGAATGATTTGTACCACATTCGCAATCATCATTACTAATTAAAGATATACCACTTTCATCGTACAAAGTCCCATAACTATCGTATAACGAAGAAGATGTAATGGTATATACTGTAGACGTTGTAGGTTTAAAACGAAAGTATCGCTCACTAAAAATATACGAGTTTACAACTATAGAATTTGCATCAATTACAACGGCAGAATTGTCTTTAGTGTTTGATAATTCGATTGTACTTGCAAACGTTGTATAAACTATTGTTTGTAAAATTGTAACAAGCAATAGAACACGAATAACTGTTTTTTTGTTTTTTATAAATTTCATTTGTATGTTTTTTTACCAAGTTAAACTGCAATTTTCATTAACATCAATATAAAATCCCTTATTCTTATCGAAATTTAAAAGAGTATTGGAACCAGAACCTGGTACATACGAATCGGTTAAGTTTTTAATCTTAATTATTTTCGATGAAATCCCATTTGTAAACGAAGTTATAGTTGAAGTACAGTAATATGGATATGCTAACAGATTTAAACCTTTAGTTAAACTTATAGGATTTGTCAACACAAAAGATTTCCCAGCAATAGTTAAGGTTTGAGTACTTGTATTTTTAACCAAATAAGCCTTACCTCCTTCAATAATACTTAATGTATTTGTACGCGACGATGGCAGTGTAGAATAAAAAGCATCGGCCGATTTTACTATTGTTGCATTTGGAAATACCGTTGCAACGGTGTTATTTGTTGGAGTAAAATTCATTGCCACAATATTCCAACCTGTTGTTAAATCTATACTAAAATTATACGATGAAGGAACTGTTTGATTCGCTATACTATATAAAGCCGTCTTTGGAATTACTTGACGAACTTGTTGCAAACTCGACCATTCCATTTTAAAAGATGCCGCTTGCGTGCCATAAGAAGATTGAATCTTAATTTTGTATTTATGACTAGGAATGAGAGATAACGGAACAATAAATTCGTTAGATGTGCTGTTGCTTAATGCATCTACAACCAACACATCGTTTATCCACACTCTGGTTGCTCCCGAAGTTGTAAAATAAAGAATATATACTTCTGCATATTTTGTTTCAATAGATCCATCCCATTGAATACTAAAATTATTTGGATTAACATAAGAGTTAGGGGCAGCATCAGCCCAGTTGTAATTTAGATTATTATTATCTTGATACATTAGGTAGTTAAATGCTTGGTCATTGTAAAATGCTTCGCGTAAGCCAGTGCCAGTATCAACTTTTTGTTTCTCTAACAAATAATATGGTACGATTACTTTCCCCCCTGTTTGAGCAAAACAAAAACTTAAAACACTTTCATTAAGGAGTTGCTCTCTATCAATTAAACCTTCATTTATTGCACTTGTCGATTCAGAAAGATCCATTGCATTCCATGTAGCCCAATTATTTGCCGATGAAGCAAAATAAATACGATAATTTGGACAAACGACATAGAGATTATCATTTTCATCTACGGCAATTTGACTACGATTTGTATGCCCAACACCTAAATCATCATTATGCCAAGTACCTGCATCATCTTGATAAATATGACGTAAATGAGATTTAGCTCTCGAACCTGCCCAATCTGTTGTGTTTGCTTCTGCATTTACCATATAAGATTGAAGGATATGAATATGTCCCTTAGAATCGACTGTTTGAGATTCTTGATTTATTAAACCTCTTTGTTGCGGAATTGTAAGAATTTTAATTCCTGTTGTACCAATTGTCATAGGCGAAGTATTATTTGTAGCAATTACAGTTCCTGTAGAATTTTTCCAGGTTAAACCATCATCATCGCTATATGCATAATATACATCATGGTTTGTTGATGCTGTTGGCGTTTCTCTCCATACCCATGAAACATGAAGTCTTCCATTTTTATCATAGTGCATACCATTTATATAGGCATTTTCATCGGGCACAAGATTACTACCTTTAACGTACATTCCTTTATTTGTCCATAGTCCTGTACTTGCAGTATAATGATAAATATAGGAATCGCCACCGCCACTTATTCCAATTCGATATTCGTACAAAAGATTTCCGTCAGGTTTAATTTCAAATCGGGGATAAGTTACATCCGATAATACATTTCCTGCTACAAGGTAATTTAAGGTTGAACCAAACGAAGCCATTGTCCATGGGTGACCTTCTGGATCAGTTGCCATACCAACTATAGATTTTCTATAATGTAAAGGATCGTTATGATGATCGTAGGCTATATGAATAGTACCGTCGTTAGGGCAAATACCCATTGATATATTGTAATGATTATCCGATAATCGACTTAGAACAATAGTATAATCAGTAAATTCAAGTATTTCCCAACTTCCTAATGGCATTTTTTTACGTGCAATACAAACATGACCAACACTATTCCAGTACGTTACATATTGATATCCATTAAAAGTCGTTATTGCATCTTGCTGAAATGAAACAAAATTTGGACTTCCACTAAGCGTTGAGGCATCGGATGTTACCGTTTGAATTGGTAATTTTACAAATGGTATCTGTAAATCATTATTTATGGTTAATGCACCTGCTGGCGCTGAAGTGGTTGGTGTTTTCGTTTCAGATGTTGCGCCAGTCATTGTAAATGAAGTACATTGAGCATCAAGCAGATTGCCATTTACAGCAGAATTACCTACATTATATACTAACCAAAAATAATTCTCTCCATTACTTAATGCTTGATTTCCTGTAATAGTAAAATTTGTTAGTGGTGTTGCACTTGTTGTTCCATATAATTGTGTCGAATTAAATGTGGAACTAGAGCCAGTATAATAAACTGAAGCACCACTTATGTCTGCTGTATTTGTAGTTCCTGTTGTATTAAATGCAATGGAATTCATTTGATAGGCTTGCGATAAATTTGTTTTATCAACTTTTAACCTAAGAACAACATTATTACTTGAATTTTTAATAATTTCGGTAGATGTTTGAGAGCAGTCGTAGGCAGCATAATTGGAAGCAACATAACTTACGCCTATTAATGTACCGTGTTTTACTCCAGTAGTTAAATCAGTTGCTCTTGTTGCATTTTGATCGTTAAAATTCCAATACCCTTTTAGGCCTGCTTCATTGCCCACCAAAGTAGAATATTTATTGTCAGCCAATTGCTGTGCTGTTCTAGCCGTTGACCAAATACGAACTTCGTCGATTGTGCCTTTAAAGGTTCGTGTTGAAACAGCATTGTCGTAACCTAAATATGATGTAACACTGAATGGAGTATTTACTGGTGTACCAGTATATGAAAATGCAGTTCCATCTAAATAAAGTGTTCTTGATGTTGAGGTAATTACGATTGCACAATGATGCCAAACATTATTTGTTACAATCAATGGGGTAGTAGTTGTTGATAGTGTATTTTGCCATACAGATCTAAACTCATTATTTAAATTTTGAGCAGGATTATTTCTGATAAACATGCCTGATATCTCGTTTCCAGTTCCGCGAGTAAACCAAATACTTGCATAATCGTTTTGGGCACCATTTGGTTTAAACCAAGCTTCGAAGGTTACAGGCAATGCAGCAATATTTAACGCTGGAATTGAAACGACACTTGCACCAGACGCTGCTCCCGTTAATTCGATACCATAATTTTGTGCCTTAAGTACTGAAATTGAAAGGATAAGGAAAAACGCTAATAATTTTCTTTTCATCTGTATCTTTTTAAATTATTTTTTATTTGTCAGATGGAATACGCTTTATAATCATCGTCCGTTTTGTGTGAACTATGCTTATGGCTATTTCATCTTAAATTAATTATATTATAAATATTACGAATTAACTCCATCTACAGTGCAATAAATGAGGTATTTGAAATTTAAATGTTTGAGGTTTATGGTATGTAAAGCAAAAGAAATAATCAGCATACTTATTCTTTAATAAATTGAGAATAATAAACTGAATTATCTTTCGATAATGATATATAGTAAACACCAGGTTTAAGATACAAAACATCAATACTATTCTTATACTGAATCTCGGTTTCGGGTATAATTATTTGACCCAAACTATTTAATATGGTAAGTTCGAAAAGCTTATTTTCCTTAGAATTTATATCAATATTAATAACGTCATTTGCCAATTTAGGATAAACAACAAAATCAATTTTATTTTTACGACTAAATTCTACCGATTTACTTTTAAAATACTCAATATCACCATTATTATCAGTTTGAATTAACCTATAATAATTTACCCCTTGAGAAGGATTTTCGTCGATATAAGAATATTCGTTTATATTAGTACTAGTACCAGCACCTTTAATAACTTGAATTGCAATCCAATTAACACCATCAACGCTTCGCTCAAGAGTAAAATAATCGTTATTGATTTCCGAAGCTGTAGTCCATGTAATAACAACGGCTTCGTCTGTTTTAGATATATTAAATGCCGATAATTCAATGGGCAAACTACTACCCACATTATCGGAACCAGTCCAATCTGAGAAAGACGATATACCTGAAAGATTTAATGTATTATTTGCAACACCAACAATACTCGATTGTACAGCCCATGAAACTCTATTATCTATAGATTTAAATAACATTAAATTAGCCTCAGTATGTCCAACAATTTCGTGATTGTAATAATGAAAAATCATATTTCCCTTTAGGCCAATATCGTTGGCAGGTTTAATGGTAAAATAGCGTAAAATCCCAGAATTACCATTTCCTACACAAGCTGTTCCAGTAACCCGAATAAGTTCAGTTAGATTATTATCTTTATTAACTTCGAGTAATTCTATTCCTAATCCCCCAAAACTGTTCGAAACATTTTGCATTAAAAGTCTTGTTGTTTTTATTATTCCAGTAACATATGATGTTGGACTAAAGGAAGTTGGGTCGAGCGAATTCTCTTTAAGAGTTCCTGTAGAAGACAATATTATAGTATTTCCATTTGTAGTTAATACTCCAGAAGTTAATGTAAGTGTACCAGCAACGTTTATATTGCCTAACATGGTTGCGCCAAATGAATTATTCAATGTTAAATCGTTGAAAGAGGTAGCGGGGATATTTTGATTTAATGTTCCCTTAAGAATTACAGCATTAGTACTTGGGATAAAAGTTGCAGAGTTAATGGTAAAATTTCCAAGAATATTTATTATTGATGAACCACCGCTAAGTGTACCTCCTGTAATTGCTAAATCATTAACATCAATTGTATTCGTTGTAAAAATAAGTGAATTTAATCCAGATTTTGTAAGATCCTGATTATTACTCATATCACCCGAAAGTGTAATTTGATTAGCAGTTGTAATTTTTGTTGCACTACCTAAATATATTGAACCAGCATATGAAGCATTAGTTGCATTACTATTAATTAATGCTCCCCCACTTGCAATCCCATCACCATTAAGAGTAAGAGCTTCGATAGTAGTATAATCAATTCCATTTAAATCAATTACTCCACCCGAATTAACCAATGTACCAGCATCATTCGTACCTAAAGATGCAGTATTTCCGATTTTTAGAACCCCACCAGCATTAACTGTAGTTAATCCACTATACGTATTTGAACCTGTAAGAGTAATGGTTCCTTGGTCAATTATTATAACACCAGTTCCACTAATAGTTCCATTAAATGTATAAGCGTTGTTTCGGTTAAAAATAAGCGTACCATTATTTACAATATTACCCGCAATTTCACCAGTAGTACTTCCAGCACCTATTTTAAGGGTTGCACCAACATCAATAGTCGTTCCACCCGAATAGGTATTTGCACCCGATAGAACCATTGTACCAGCAATAACGTGCAAAGATCCGGTTCCACTTATCACTCCAGTATAGGTTGAACTATTTGAGCGATTATAATCTAGTAATCCATTATTAACTATACTAGAACTCATTAGACTACCAGTAGTACCACCATTTCCAATTTGAATTTTACCAGCCGAAATTGTTACAACTCCGGTATTTGTGTTGTCTCCATCTAAGATTAATGTTCCAGTTCCAACTTTTGTAAATGAAAGTGTTCCAGTAGTATTTTTGATTACTCCCGAAAACGTAGTGTTAGAATTGTCGGCACCAGCAGTTAATAATGACGTTCCTCCAGCAGAAACAATATCAACAATTCCAGTACTTGTTCCCGATAACGATGATATGGTTTCGTTAAAACCATTCATATCGAGTTTACCCGAAAGCGAAAAAACACTTGCATTAGGTATTTTTTCAGAACCTCCTATCCGAAGCGTTCCTTCATTAATTGTTGTAGAACCAGTGTATGTCGTTGTACCTGATATTGTTTGAACTGTTGTTCCATTTTTAACGAGAGAAAGATTTCCGGATATTGTACCATTATAAGTAGCATCAGTACCTTTCACTCCACTCAAAGTTAAGATTCCTCCTGTAAGTCCTGTATTTGTGATAGTATGATTTCCCGTAGCGTTACTCGCAATACTGGAATGCTCCTGATTGTATCCATTAAAATCGAGTAAGGTTGTAAAAGTTGCATGATCTTGAGTAAAATTAGTAGTATATGGTAATGCATTATCCTTTCCAATTATCACAGTTCCTTCTCCTAAATTGAAGGTAGAACCTGAACCAGATCCCGAGAATAAAACCGTACCAAAACGCGATTGTATTATTGAACCATCAACACCTGTTACATCTCCAGCAATTTCGAGTAGCGTTCCATAACAAGCGGCTAACCCTCCTATAGGAACTCCCGTTTGATTAAGAGCAATATTACCCGACCACACAGCAGTTCCCGTTTCTACATGTATAACTCCATTTATTAAACCTGGATTTGCTACAGTAACCCTAAGATTATTCGCAACATTAACTCCATTTGACAAAATATATTTACCTGTTCCGCTCGTAATATTCATTACAGCAGTTCCAGAACCTAATGCTGTATTATGTGCAACGCCAATATCTCCACTATTAATGGTTACACCGCCCGAAAATGTATTTGCTCCCGAAAGGTTTAAGCGCCCAGCACCTGTTTTTACGATTGATCCTGAGCCACTTATTACACCAGATAAAAGTGTAGTTCCTGTACCTGCAGTACAATTAAAAGTGAGTCCAGTATTATTAGTTAAAGCTTGGGTTATTTCTAAAATCATTCCACTGTAAATATCAAATATTGGATTTTTTGTACCTGTAAAACTAATAGTTCCAGTAATTTGATGAAGTGGATTAGTGGTTGAATGATTGGGTATCATTATTGTCCCATTATTAACAATTGTAACTGCATTTGTAATATTTGAAATAATATTTTCTGAACGTAAACTCAAAGTACATGCAGGATTTACAGTTATAGAACCCAAGCCTGTTGTTGTTCCAACTTTTTCAAACTGAACTCTTCCAGCATTTATAACTAAATCACCATCAATTTGAACAGGGCAATTAACAAAATAGATTAAATTAGCGTCTTCTTTATACAGAGTTACACCAGTATTAATAGTTACACCAGAAGTTGCCAAACCAACATTACGAACATCCCAACGTTGTGTACCACGTATATAACTATTCGTTGTAACTACAAGTTTTTGAATTGCTTCTGATGCGCGAGCTGCATCATTTACCGTATTTGTAATTGTACCTCCTTGTAGAATTATTTCTTCTTGTCCTAACCTACGTGCTGCAATATCTAATATAGCTCCTGTTTGAATTATTGTATTTCCTGTTGCATTACCCAAAGAAGAATTTACTGCATTCGCTGCAGCATCATAACCAGCTTGAAGTGTTCCTTGTGATATTGTTGTTACACCTGAATAAGTGTTTTGCCCCGACAAAGTAAGCGTTCCAGTTCCGACTTTTGTAACAGATACAGAGGTTGCTGTTCCATTACTTATAATTCCAGAATAACTCGTATTTGTATTATTGTCTCCAACTGTAATTATTAAAATACCCGATGTACCTGTTATTGCGGACGAACCAGACAAAGAACCTACAGTTAAATTGTAACTTGCTAAATTCAATGTTCCCGATGTAAGTATCAGAGTTTTGTCTATGTCTTTTACAGCATTTAAAGTAACGCCACTTGCGTTATTAATAATTACACCACCTGTTCCGCTAAAGGTACTTGGAAATTCGATACCTGTTGTTTGAGAAGCCGATCCTTTATACTGTAAAGTTGACGATGCACCATAAGTAGCAACTGTTCCTGTCGTTGTAGAAGATCCTTCTAATGATAAAACTGCATTTACCGTTGCACCTGTTGTTGTTTTGGCACCTGAACCTGAAAGTGTAAGATTATTATAAGTACCTCCAATTACAGTTTGTGTACCTGATGCATTATATTCTATAGTTCCTCCCCAAGTCTTTCCTGTTGTAATTGGTGTTGCTGAAGTATTTGCTGTTTGTATAATTCCACTATTAGCAACGGTAACAACGGTTAATGTATTTGTAGCTAAATTCAAAGTTCCACCTGCTGTTGTTGTAAATGTTCCATTTACAATGATATTTCCACCTACGGTATTCGTACCACTTGTATTAGATAGCTTTAAACTTCCATAAGTCAAAGCAGAAACAACCTGACTTCCGGTAGTATTAATATAATCGACTGTTAAATTTGTTAACGTTTTATTTGATATTGTATATTGATTTGAAAAGTCGGCAGTTGCAGATGTTCGAGTTACTCTAACAGTTCCGCTTCCATTTAATGTACCTGTACCACTTATTACGAATGTTGCAGTTGGAGCAACAGTTCCATCAACTTGTAATGTTGTACCTGTAAAAATGGTATTAGCTCCAAAAACTGCTACTTGTCCAACTGAAATAATAAATATATCACCAGCTGTTGTAAAATTTATAGCATTCGATCCTCCTCCTCCTGTACCACCGGTACACCAATTCCCAACTGTTTGTGCTGCATTTACATTAGCAGTTTTTAGATAATAGGTTGCAGAAAATATTGAACTTGAAATAAATAAAAAAATAAATAAAAAAGCAAAGCGAAAAGACACAAAATCTCTTCTATTCCAGCCTTCATCACCGAAACAAATAACTTTTTCAATATTTTTAACGCCCCCCATCAACTTATCTTGCTATTCTCAATAGTTAGTGTGTTTTTAACATATACAAAAGTATTAGTTAATAAATTTATTACCAACAGATTACAAGTAATAACCGCAACTAAAATATCATAGTATCACAGACAATAACTAGCATAACAAAAGTAGCATTACTATAAATAATGGATGGTGTAATATAATCTCAAATAAGGTTAAAATAATTTCAAAATTAATGTAACAAGAAAAACTATTTCCTACACATCTCTCGATACGAACAATTTAGACATTTGGGCTCGTCGTTAGTTCGCAAAAAAGTCCCTTGAATATTAAACATCTTTTCCAAGATTGATTTCAATCCTTCTTCGAAAACGGTATAAAATTCAGAAAAATCGTCTATTCTTTCTTTATTAACCGAAATTGAGGCATCGCTATTAATGGCACTTTCGCGTACAAAATAGAGTAATGGTTTTACATTCGGATAGTTCGTCTTTCTAGTATATAAATATGAGTAAAGAAGCGTTTGGAATATTTTGGCATTTCGTTTAGCATCGTTCGAAAACAGACTTTCCCAATCTTTACTTTCGCTATCGCGCTTACCCGTTTTGTAATCGATAATTCGAACACTCTCCCCTATTTGTTCAACTCTATCGATATTCCCACTTAGAACTATTTGAAAATTTTCGTCGTTTGCCTTTATTGGAAATACTACAGAATCTATTGAATATTCTATTCCCAGCAAATCGAATGGTGCTGCGGCTTTATCGACCTGCAATGTGTTTTTTACATAGGTTACAATAACATCGAAAATGATTTTTTTGTACCCGTCTATTTTTCGTAAATATTTTTCGGCTTTATAGATTTCGGCAAATGCCGATTTTACAGCAATATCAATAATAGATTTAGAATCGATTACTTGTTGAATAAACTCTTTATCTATCGTAGCATTGACCTTTTCTTTATAAATATTTTGCATCGATTTGTGATACAAATTTCCAAACTCAAGCTCATCCGGAAGTTCTAAAACCTCATCTATTTCTCGTAAACCTGCAATATAATGATAGTAAAATTGGGCTTCGCAATACAAATATGAATTAATGGCCGATGGTGAAATACCTTTAACATCTCCAGTAAATTTTGATTTAAGAACAGCAATCATTTCTTGCGTTTTTTGTATTTCATCCTTTTGTACCATTTGTGGATGAAGATTTACCAATATATGCTGATGTTTTTTTTTAATTGAATCGTCGTACATTAATTGAGAAACATAACGACTCATTTCGCCCATTGCATTTTCGTTGGTCTGAGTTGTGTACAGAATCGAAACCGATGAGGTTCTTTGTATTGCTCGATAAAAATAATATGCATAAATCGCATCGCGCTGCTTAATAGTTGGCAATCCAAATCCTTGACGCAGACTAAATGGAATAAACGAAGATGGAGCTTTTCCAGTTGGCATTATTCCCTCGTTTGCCGAAACAAAAACAAGATGTTCGAAATCTAACAAACGACTTTCCAAAATCCCCATTATTTGCATACCAGCCAAAGGCTCTCCAGCAAAGGGAACTTGTAATCCATTAAGTGCTTTTTTCAATAAACTTATTGCCATCGATAAATCATCAATACCAACCTTTTGTAATAAATCGATAATGGTATTTATTGAAGTATAGCTTGTATATAAACACTCTAAAACAATAGTATCGCTAACCTTTGAATCTTCTCTTTCTTGAATATTTTTAGATATTTGAACAATGATATTTTTGAAGTATTCTAAAAAAGAAGTTCCCGTTTTTATTGGTACAAATAATTGTTTTAATTGTTCATTTCCTTCAAATTGAGAGGGTTCAATTCCATCGTATGCATGTCCAACAAAGCCATTTAGACATTCTTTAATTGCAATTCCAACAATTGGTTGAAGCAATGAATCATCGGAAATTTCAATTACATCTTGATACAGAAAACCACGTGCAGAATAATTTCGTTGTAACTTAAGTATTGATAAAATTGTAGTGTAAACGGCTGTAACTTTTAAAGGAAATCCCATGGTAATATTTACCGCTTTAACTTCTGGAGGAATTGAATAAAGCATTGGTAATAAAAGATTTTCGTCACACAAAACGATTGCACATGACGATAAATCAACTCCATTTTCAATCCAACTTTTTATAATCGACGAAACATGTTTTATTTGCACTACCGACGATGGTGCCGATACAATATTAATCGGCTTATCTAGGTTAAAATGTTCGGGAATCGTTTTAATTTCAGAACCATGCATTTTTATATTTTGACGAACAAAATATCCCGCTTCGTGAATAGGATTGTCGTAATAATATCTATCGATATCCCAATAAAATCGAGCTTTATTTTGCGAGTTTAAATGCTTAAACAATAAATGTTCGCATTGATTCATTGCATTAAAACCTAAAAACAAATATTTCTGTTTTGGGAATTGCGTTTCGTTACCTGCAAGTATTTCATCAACAACCATCCTATAAGCTAATCCTTCGTAGCCTATTTTTTCTTTTTTAAGTAAAGAAGTAAATTCTTGATAAATGGGATATAATTTTCGCCAAATCTCGTAAAAGCTATCTTGTTCTGTTGTTAATTTATCGGCAAGGAAACTGCCCCAAAACTGGCGAATAACATCTATTTGTTCGGGCTCCAGATAACTAAACTGTTGGTCAATTTCTTTAATCGCTTCGATATTCGAGAATAAATCTTTAGCCGAAATATAATATTTATCGATGTCGTCGAAATCGTTTAAGAGCATTTCGCCCCAATAGAAAAACTCGTCGAATGTTTCGTCTGTTTTAATGTGCTTTTTATAAACATCAAAAAGCTTATAAACTAAAATGAATGAATCTATTATGGTTATTCCAGCACTTTGTTTTACCAGTTCATTAATGGTTGTTATTTGTGGTAAAAAAATTGGTTTGTCAATAATTTGACTAAAACATTTTTTAATATGAATTCCCGAACGTTTACTGGGAACAACAATACAGACATTTTGTAATTGACTACCTTCTTTGGAGTAAATATCTTGAATGGTTTCGAATAAGAATGAATTCATCAATTTTTATTTAATTTTATAATATTCACTTTGATAAATTCTATTACCAATTATAAATACAATCAGCATTTACGTACATGAAATAACCTTTATTAGGAAAAACAGTTGTCAGATTTCCAAGGATCGTACTATCGTAAAATGCATCGAAATCTTTTACTTTTTGCACCTGACATACTGTTGAACTAAGTATTGAACTTATTGATTTTGATATTTGCCAAGGACATCCCACCATATTCCAGCCTTTTTTAAGTGGTAAACTTCCCGAAATCGATACATTTCCTCTAATTTGCAACGTTAATGCAGTCGACATTTTCACTAAATAAGAACCTCCAACAGTAATCTGTTTTAAACTTTGAAGATAAGCTTGACTTCCTGTTTTATAAAAGCCATCGGCATTTTTAATTTCTAACATTCCAGAAACATTTGCAAAAACAGAATCGATACTTCTATTTGTTGGTTCAACATTAAATGAAATAAGATTCCAACCAACATTTAAAGATATACGTTGTGTTACACAAGCTTGTTTACCAGTATTACCACCAACACAAACATTACAACTATCTTTGTATGCAGTTCCTCCGTTAACACCATTACAATCGGTACAAGTAACAGGCGAATTTATATCTATTTCGCGAATCGAAACCATTTTATATTCTGCCTGATCACCATCCGTTCTCATAAGGAAAGTTCCATGTCCCGTTAAAATTATAGTCTTAGGATCTGTATAACTACAACCAGTTATTGCAGAAGCTTGAACCGGCCAATTTCCCTGATCGATAACCTCACCAACTTTAACCCAAGTTCCACCATTTACGGGATTACCATTGGAAACAGAATCTATATACAATTCCATTTTAACTTTTGTATTATTCTCGATATTATAAATGAGGTATTTCATACCAATCCATCGATTTTCGGCTAGAATTGCTCCTTTCCATAATGGATCTTGTGTATGAAATCCAGAACCCGACCAATAATCGCTTGTTGGATGTTTAAGTTCTTTTTCAAAATCCCATTTTCCATCATGTCTAAATCGCGCATAATAGGTAGATGCATCACAATCGTTACCTCCTGATGAGGCATGACCAAGTGGTCCACTTCGAGCACCAACGATCATTCCACCATATGCTATACCTCCGGATGTTCCAATCCTACGATAATATGCAGTGTATTCTGTATTTAAGAATAATTGTGCTGAAACTTTTCCTGTTCTCGTAGAATTGATATGAAAGCGTGGACTACCTCCCGACATATTCATAACTCCTTTTCCATCAATATGGAAACCATTTGTACTACCACTATGATCTTCTGTCCAATCTGTTGGATCATACGGATCTGAGGCATATTTTATGGTTCTATCAACGCCATTATTCCAATGTACTGATGTCCATTCACGAGAACCTGGTTTTGTATTATAAAATTGCGAAATTCCAAAAACATCTAGTTGTTTACAACTTGTTTGTGCATTACTTTTTTGAAAAACAATAAAAAACAGTAATGCACACATTATAATAACAAGTTTATTTTTCTGCATACATTATTTTTTAAACTTTAGTTCTAAATGATAGACTCAAATATACAAATTTTAACATAAAAAAAGCCCGGTTTCCCGAGCTTGATTTTATTTAGTTTGAACTTGTTTTACAAGTCTTTTTATTTCTTCGTAATGTTTTTCGGTTACTGTAGTTAGAGGTAATCGAACATTATTTTTTACGATTCCTAAAACTTCTAAAGCAGCTTTTACTCCTCCTGGACTTCCTTCTTCGAATAACGAATCGGTAAATTCAATAAGTTTGAAATGTATTTCGCGAGCTTCGGCAAATTTACCATCGCGACACAAGCGAACCATTGTTGAATATTCTAATGGGAAGGCATTTGCCGTTACCGAAATAGCACCAACAGCGCCTATAGACATGTGTGGTACAATTAAAGAATCATCACCCGAAATCATTAAGAAACCCTTTGGTAAATCTTTGCTGATATAGGTAAATTGCTCTACCGATGGACCAGCTTCTTTTAATCCAATAACGTTTGGTAATTCTTTTGCAATTTTTAAAACAGTATCGTAAGACATATTAGAACCAGTACGACCTGGAACATTATAAATAATTACTGGTCTTGGACTATTTTCTGAAACTAATTTATAATGTTCGAAAATTCCTCTTTGTGATGGTTTATTATAATATGGAGATACAGATAATACAGCATCAACACCTTCGAAATCGATTGATTTTAATTTCTCAACAACTTCCATTGTATCGTTTCCACCACATCCAATAACAATAGGAACGCGTTTATTAACTTTCGACACAACAAATCTCAAAACTTCTTTTTGTTCTGCTTTCGACTGAGTAACTGGTTCGCCAGTTGTTCCAAAAACAGTTACAAACTCAACTTTATTTTCAATAACGTGATTTAATAATCTTTCGAGCGATTCGAAATCTACACTACCATCGTTATTAAATGGTGTAACTAATGCTACGCCCGTTCCATGAAATTTCTTTCTATCCATTAAGCTTCTTTTTTATGTTCTACTTTAAACATTGACAAATAAAATTCTACTTGTGTAATAAAATAATCGAGAGTGTTTTCCTTTCGAGGATCGATCATCATATCGTATAATCGTGAATTATCTTTCTGACGACCAACTTTAAATTTTGCTTTAGACATTCCTGATATAAAATCTAAAGTTACATTGTCTTTTAAATTAAAATCGAGAAGTAAATCGAAATCCTTTTCTACAAAAAAATCGACCGCATGATCTTTGGGTTTACCATACCAATTACACTGTTTTGGCGAAAAAAATCGAAAACCTGATTGCTCAGTATATAAATCGAAATGTTTATTATTTTCGACAAATCCAATACTCAAAACTTTAATATCTCGCTCTTCGACAAGTTTATTAGCAAATTGAATAATTCTGTTATAGGAATCAATACTATCTGCAGTAAAAAGAATCCCTACTGTTTTTGCTCCATCCCAATCGCACATTACTTTCGTTCTGGTACGACGTTTCAACTTTTGTTGAAGCAATATATTTCCTATTTTATTTATTATACTCACGTTACAAAAGTACGAATTAGAATCAAATAAAAAAAGACCTTTAGCATTACATCTAAAGGTCTTTTTCATTCATCTATTTTCTGATTTGTTTTCTAGCGAACTAATAATACATTTCCATAAGGCATTTTCTTTGTACTATTGCTCGAAGATTGACCTTCCCAATTGGTTCCATCGGCAAATGTTGCCTCTATTTTCCACACATAACTATCCATTTTAGCAACCACGCCATTGTATGTACCATCCCAACCTTCTGCAGGAGATCCTCCAATAAGTTTATCTGAATACCACATTAAGTTACCCCAAGTATCGTAAATCCATATTTTATAAGTATCGATATTATAACCTTTAGGCCAGAATTTATTTAATCCTGGTGATTTACTTTCGGGTACAAACGAATTTGGAACATATAATCCTTCTTGTAAATCTATAAATATTTGTTTCGTAATAGAATCGATACAATATTCATTTACCGATCGAAGAGTCACATTGTAATAACCATATTTGTATTTTTCTATCAGTAATGAATCGTTTAAATACGATTCGTTCGATTGTTTTACTGATCTAAAATATTCATGACCAAAATTCCATGTGAAGTAATTAAATCCAACCGAATCTTTTTCAGTTCCAGGAGGGATTAATGGTTTTTCGGTTACATTTCTAAATTCAACTTTTCGCATAGCTCCAGGTATCTCGTACACAAAGTTAGGTTTAGCATGTGGTGATACTGCAATTGGCAAGTAATCGTAACCATAACAAGCTCCGTTAAATTCTGATACACGAATTGTATCGTAACCTGGAACAGTCCAATCGACTTGACGAGACATATCTTTATTTTGATTATCTGAAACAGCATATATTACTCTTCCTCCAGTAACAGTCCAAGTAAAATCGTGTAACGGATTTTCTGCTTTTATAGCATAAGGAACTTTTGAAGTATTTTCGCAAATTAACGAATCACCATATACATCAATATGTGGTACAGATTTAATTTCCTGAACAAATTGATAATAAGGACCTTCGCATGATAATGTATATGCAACGTTTGCATCTTTAAATTCTAACGATTGCGATAATTTAATTGTAAAGAATCCCGTAGTATCAGGCCTAAATAAATATTTCAAACTATCAGACCCTTGTATATCTCCATTTAACCTCCAAGTAAATTTAGAACCTTTTGCAAAAGCCTCATATAATTTAGGTTCGCCTTCTTTAAAACAATACGGTTTTGTATCGGTTATAATAATTGGAGTTAAATTAATATCCTTCGACATTTTATATGTTCCAATAGTTGGATCGCTTAAACAACCTATCGAGTCTTTGTATTTAACAGAATATTGCAACAATTGACTTGGCTGTAAATTAGATCCATTAGGCAAAAATTGTGCATCATAAATACCCGATAATAAACCATCTGAAGACGTAACATTTAATCCTGTTTTATAATTATACCATTCTAAAGGCATTTTTGCGTTTTGAACTATTAATTGATTATAATTTGTACTACCAGCACAGACAAGAATATATGGCTCTAAAAGTACAGGAGGAGCTGGTTTTGCTTTTACTATAAGATTTACTTTTGATGATGGCCCTTCACAATGGTTAGCATCGGTAGTTGTTTGCGTAACGTCAAAAGTCGTTTTCACATCTGGAGCTCCATCTGTTTGTGGTTTTCCATAAATTGTTGGTGTGTACGATAATCCTGTTGTAAAATTACTTCCGCCAATTGTTTGTTGTTGAGTATACCATTTTACAGTATACGTTCCGCTCATTTTTGCAGTAAATAGAGGAGCTTTATCGTATACGCAAATTTTTAAGTCGCCATTTGTAACGGGTGCTTCTGGAGTTTTAATTAAAATTAAAGATGCTGTTCCAAGTGCACTTTCGCAACCATTTTCGGTTTGTTTAGCAGTAAAACTAGTATTTAAACCTGTTGTAGGTTTTTTAGGTGTATAACTAGTTCCTGATGCAATTGTACCATTATCAACCCAATCGATTATACCGCTTGCATTAGTTACTGTATAAACAGGAATAACACTCGACGATTGACACATATTTTGGTTTGGTGATGCAAATAGAGGTGTTGCAGGTTTTGCATACAATTGATAGTTTACTGTTTCAGCATCGCTCGTACAATTTTCTCCCGATGAGGTTTGTGTAACATAAAAAGGAGTTAAACTAGTAGTTGTTGTTGTAATAGTTGTTGGAACATAATCTGCACCAGTTGATATTACAGCTACTAAACTAGGAGTCGAATACCAGCCATATTTAGCATTTACAAGTCCTGTAGCAGTCATTTTATTAAATGGTAGACCATAACATGATGACGCTGGAGTTAATACTGGTTTTGCTGGTTTCGGATTAATTCTAAATTTTACAGGTATTTTTGCACTTTGACAATTCGCAACTGTTGAAGAAACATAATATAAATATGTACCTTCTTGAATTGTATTTATACCAGATACAACATATGGATTGCCAGTAAATTTACTTCCTGTAGTCGATGCTTCAGCAATAGTTGTTGCAGTACTGTCATACCATTGAATAGTTGCACCACCAACCGTTCCCGAAACCGATAACGAAACACTGCTTAAAGTATTTTCACAAATAGGATTATTGCTAACTGCTATTGGTGAAGCACTTCCTTTAATAGTTAACGAGAATCCTTGTCCAGGTCCCATACATTTATCAGTACTATCGTATTCAGCAACCCAGAAATTATAGATTTTTGCTGTAGGATTTGTTATTTTAGGAGTATAGGTATTAGATTCCGATTCGTGTATTTTCGTAGCCAATCCTGGATAGTCGAAAATACTCATATCGTATACTTTATAATTGTATAGATTTGAATTAACAGAAGTACGTGTGAAGGTAAATGCTGGTATTGTTTCATAAGTACAAATCGATTGATTTACTACTGTTGGAGCTTTCGCTTTACAATTAGCAAAACATAAAGATGTTGGCGATAATGCACTTTTACATCCCCAATTATCGATTTGTAAAACCGAATAAGGATAACAATTACCTATTGCAGGTTCTGCACCTGGATATGTAAATGTAGTAGCAACACCAGTTGGAGCAGCTATAGCAGTTGCACCATTATACCATTGTACAGATGAAGCTGTTAGAGTTGCAGTAGCAGATGGTTTTGGTGCATTTATTCCAATAACAGTAGGTGCTGTAGCCACAACTGTTGGAGGAGCAACATAATGAACGGTTACTGTTTTATTGGCTGTGTCTTTACATCCTTTATTTGTTGTTCTAATATATTTTATTGCGTATGGAACATCTACAACTGGCGAACCAATGTTAATTACATGCGAGCTATTTAAAACACCATCAACATAAAACTCTTCTGGTACTGTTGCACCGGTCAAATTTTTAGAATCAGAACCTTTTAAATTAATAACATTATCAGCAATACAATAGTCGTTTTTAACCGTCGAAGCATCAATAACCGCTGTTGGTTTAGCATTTACTATTCTTGTAACTTTTGTCATTGGACTCCAACATGTAACTTGAGATATTGGTTCAAGTTGTTGATAACGTACATAGAAATCGACAGATCCAACTGTTTTTCCTGTAGGATCGTAAGTCGAATTTGTCGCAGATGCGATTGGACTATTTCCAGACAAATCATTATACCATTGCCAACTAGGAGTAGCTTCTGTTGTTGTTGCACTTAAAGATGATAAAGCCAACGATCCATCATTCTCACACTTTTCAACGCCAACAACCGAAGGTGGTGCCCATGGACAATCTACAATTGTAACGCAAACTTCGTCTGTTTTGCTTTCGCAACCATTTAATGTTTGAGTAACATAGAAACAATCGTTCTTTTGTTGTGTAGATGTTACTCCTGAAGAATTCATTTTTGTATCGAATGGTGTTCCTGTTCCATTTGTGATAGGAAGCAATTTTGCTGCATCTTCGTACCATTTAAGTAATGTTCCTGTTGCAGTAACACTTACGGTTGTAGGCATTAATAAATTTTTAGCCAAGATATTTAAATCGGGTTCGGCTAATGGTGGAACGGTATAATTAACCGTAACTGTTGCCGATGTTGAATTAACACAAGTATTTGCATCTTCGTATGTGTATGTTAATGTATATGTTGCTGTTTTTTCGCCAGCTCCACTTGGTATAAATTGATTGCTTGTATTTAACATAGCTAGATCTGAACTTACTAAAGTCGATTTTGCATTAATTGTTGGCGATAGTGTAATGTTCATTAAATTATCGGTATTACAAACAGCAGGACTTTGAGGAACAACCGATACCACAGGTTTTGAATAAACTTTTCTAACTACTGGTGCTACTGGGCTCCAACAAGCTGCTCCCGAAATTGGTTCAATTTTTTGATAACTTACATAATATGTAGTTCCAGTTGTTGGTGAAAGTATTCCTGGATTGTATGCATTTGTTGTTGCTCCAGAACCAATTGTCGAAGGTATTGAAGCATTTATATCATCGTACCATTGCCAAGCTGTTACCAATGTTTCGGTTGTACTTGCAGTTAAAGATGTTCCCGATAATGTACCATCGTTTTCGCATTTAGCAACGCCAACACCTGTTGGTGGAGCCCAAGGACAATCAACAATTTTAACACAAACATCGTCGGTTTTACTTTCGCAACCATTAAGTGTTTGACTTACATAAAAACAATCGTTTTTAGAAACAGTTGATGTAACTCCCGATGAATTCATTTTTGTATCGAAAGGCGAACCTGTTCCATTGGTAATTGGCGATAATTTAGCAGCATCGTCGTACCATTTTAATAAGGTTCCTGTTGCCGTTACGCTAACGGTTGCAGGCATTACAAGATTTTTTGCTAGTACATTTAAATCGGCTTGTGCAACTGGAGGTGCTGTATAATTTACATTTACCGTTGCGGTTGCAGTATTTACACATTTATTTCCGTCTTCGTACACATAGGTTAATAAATAACTTCCAGAAACTTCGTTCGAACCATTTGGATCAAATTTATAACTTGCAGTCAACATTGCAGGTGTTACGCAAACAAATGTTGATTTAGCATTAATTGCTGGATTTAAGGTAATATTCATTAAAGCTTCAGTATTACAAACTGTCGACCTATCGGGATTTACCGTTGGTGTTGGTAATGCAAAAACAGTTAATTGAACAGGTGTTGTTGGTCCATAACATAAGTTTGTTGCATCATATTCTGCTACATAATAATTATAATTTCCTGTTGCTGTAACATTCGAAACATAACTAGCACCCGAACCTAATTTAGTAGATGTTGTACTTGATGTTGCAAACCATTGTAAAGTTCCTGTACCATTTGCTGTTGCAGTTAACGTTGAAGTTAAACCTGCAGCTGTACATTTTTTTGGATCGGCTCCAGCTGTTGGTGCTGGTGCAGGACAACTTGTTACAGTATATGTTGCAGTATCTGGTTTACTTTCACAACCATTTATAGTTTGAGTGTAAGTATATTTATAAATACCCGGTTTTAATGAATCGGGAACTGTATTTGTTTTTGGAATACCTGGATAAGCACTACCAATTATTGGTGCAAAAACATTTCCACTGCCTAAACTAGCAGCTTTTGGAATTGGATACCATTGTACATTTTGATAACTATTTGAAGTTACATCGATTTTAAAGACTCCTGCTAAAGGTACTGGTGTCGATAAAGTACTATTTGACTGTGCAATTGGTGCCGGTGTTAAATAAACTAAAATTGTATCGGTTATAGCTGCTGCCACACAAGATTTACTATCTGTAAAATTATAGGTAAATGTTTTTTTACCAGTTCCAGAAAGTAAAGGATTGATAGTAGCAGTATTTATTCCAGTGCTTGTAAGTCCTGCAATATTGGTAAATGTTCCTGTTCCACCGGTTGCCGAAGGATTAACATTTACAGTAATTGTAGCAGGAATTAAAGCATCGCTACATATTAAATGTGGATTCGTTGCCCAAGTTAGCGTTGGTAATGGATTTACAGTAACCACAACATTCGATGTATTTACACAAGTATTTGCATCAGTTCCAGTTACTTTATATGTTGTTGTTGTTGTTGGGTTTACCGTACTTCCAGTTCCTGTTACCGAAGCATTATCCCAAACATAGGTACTTGCACCAGTTACACTAATTGATGTTGTATTACCAATACAAATCGCAGCGTTACTTACACCTGCAGTAACAATTGGTAAATTATTTACGGTAACAGATGTACTCGCAGTTCCAACACAAAAATTCACATCGGTACCAGTAACTTTATATGTTGTGGTTATTGAAGGAGAAACTGTTTTGCTAGCTCCTGTATTTAAACCATTATCCCAAGTATAGGTCGAAGCACCAGTTGCAGTTAACGTAGAATTTGCACCAATACAAATTGCTGCTGGTGAAGATGATGCATTTACTGTAGGTAAGGCATGAACAGTTAAAACAACCGTTGCAGTATTTATACAAGAATTTGCATCAGTACCAGTAACGGTATAAGTTACTGTTGTTGTTGGGCTCATGCTTTTACTTGTTGATGTACCCAATGTCGAATTATCCCATGTATATGTATTTGCTCCATTAGCTGAAACCGTTGAACTTAACCCTAAACAAATTGCTGCTGGCGATGCTGCCGCAGTTACAGATGGTAAGCTATTTACAGTAACTTTCACATTTCCTGTATTTACACAATTATTAATATCTGTACCTGTTACAAAATATGTTGTTGTTACTGTTGGATTTACTGTTCCTGCCGCTGGATTCCAAACATAGGTATTAGCACCTATAGCAGTGATCGATGTCTGTTTTCCAATACATATTGTTGGAATACTTGCATTAGTAATTATTATTGGTAAATTATTGACAATAACGGAAGTTGATGCTGTATTCTTACATCCATTTCCATCGGTTCCTGTTACAGAATAAACCGAAGTTGTATTTGGTGTAACCGTTATACTAGTCGAAGTTGCTGATGTATTCCATAAATAACTTCCCAATCCTGCTCCACCAGCAGTTATAACAGAACTTAATCCTTTACAGACAGCCGTTGGTAATGCTGTAGCTGTTATAGATGGTAATCCGTTTGCGGTTATAGCAACAACATCACCACTTATACAATTATTTTTATCGGTTACCGATAAGGTATAATTAACAGCATTTACTGGACTTGCAGAATTAAATACTGGATTTTGAGCAGTAAAACTCGATAAACTTGTTGCTGGACTCCAAGCAAAAGTATAAGGCGAATTTCCTGCAATTGTTGTATTTAATGTAATATTAGTATTAATACATGCCGATGTATCCGAACCCGCATTTACGGTTGGTAATCCATATACTGTTATTGTATTAACTCCTGTAGATGGACATCCAGTAGTTGTATAAGTTACAGAAACAGTATACGTTCCTGCTATTGCTGTATTCGTAAAATTAGTTGTATTTATTGCTGATGGATTAGAACAAGTATAACTTGCCGTACCTGCTGTTGGATTAAATGTAAATAAACTAGCTAATGAAACTGTTGGATATTTGCCAGCACAGAAAGGAGATTGAGTAACAGGTACCGTAGTCGATGATGATTTTATAACTATTGTTGATGTTATAGATGAGACAATAGTTGCTCCACAAGCATCGGGAGTTGCATCTTTAAGGCTAATCATTTGATATATGCCTGCAACTGTTTCGGGAACTTTAAATTGAATTGGATTTGTTCCTGTTAATGTTACTGTATGATTCAATGCACCACCATCTTGATAGATCATTGTATATGGTGGTTTTCCTCCTCCAACAGTAATTAAAATAGAATCAATAGGGCTTCCCGAACAATAGGTCGAACCTCCGGTGATAGTATATGTAGGTAATGCATTTATTGTTATTCCTCTGTTTCTTAAAACTTGTGTACAATTTGTACTTGCTTGAGTATTAGTAACAGTTAAACCATACGTTTTAGTTCCAGTTGGTGTTGTTAATGTTAATGCATTGTTACTTTGATTTACATTATCGGTAAGATTATACCATAAATAAGAATACGTTCCTGGAGCAGCAGGAGAATTTATTTTAGCAGTTAATGCAGTCGTATTATTCCCTGAACAATAAACAGTATCGGTTGTTAAATCCCAAGTTAAATCGGGTTGTTGAATTTTTGTTACAACAACATTGGCAGTTGTAACAACTCCAGGACAGTTTTTATCGCTAATAGCAGTTACTGTATATGTTCCCGAACCTGTTGGTGTCATACTATAAGGACTCGAAGAAATATTAGAAGCAGATCCACCTGGGGCACCTGTCCAACCAAAAGCAAATGGTTGATTTCCACTTAATGTAATATTAACTTTGGGTGCTGTTGTATTCGAACAATATGGACCACCACCTGTAATTGTATAACTTGGAGCAGCATCGGCAGTTATAGTTACATTAGCTGTATATTGACAAGTTGGCTCAGTTGGCATATTATTGTCGCGAACCAATAATGTATATAAACCTGGACCAGAATAAGGAACAGTATATGTATCAGTATATGATGTTGCAGTTGTGGCATTTAACGTTGTTTTTACAATGGTGCCTGTTGTTTCAGTTCCTTTATACCAAACAAAGTCGTATTTTCCTCCTGCTGCAGAAGCATGTATAGTTTTTGACGTTAATGTAGCCGATTCAGTTGGACAAAGTGATAAATCCGATGGTGTTGTAGAAATTGTTAATGACAAATCGGCTGCAAGAACGGGAATACATGGAGGACATTTAGCTCTTGTTGAAACTTTAATACGTCCGCATGGATAATCAGATGTTTTTGAAATTTGCCAGTTAAATAATGGTCCAAGTGCGCTAGTCGAAGATCCAGGATTACTTTGATCTGTTTGATACCATAGTAAATCGAATAAACCATTCGCTTGACTTATAGGCCAAGTAGGAACACATCCAGCCATTCTATAATGTCCACTTCCACTTTTAGCTATATGAAAGAAAAATTCTGGTCCGCCTGCTTTGGGAGTTGTTTGTCCTGCCCAAGTAAATCCTCCAGTGTTTGCCGAATAGGTAATATTAATAGGCAACTTATAAGTTGCATCTACATTTGTTAAGGTAAAAGAAACTGTTGGTAATGTTGCTATAATATTTGTTAAATCTGCAATTTGTTTACCATTATTATCTTTTTTCGAACCATAAATTATTGGAGTAAAAGTCATTATATCTCCATTATTATAACCAGAAGCCTTAAATGAAACAGTATCTATAGAAAAGTTTCCATAAGCCATCATTCTGTAATAACTGTCAGTCGAATTATTTACGTCATTAGTATATGTACAACCACTAACAGGAGCTGCTGTAGTTGGTAAGAATGTTTTGGGGATATTCGTAAAATCTTCGAGCCAAATCGACCAATCTGGAGGTCCAGCTGTTACATTTGTTAATGCTTCTGTAAATTCATATATCGAAGCATTTGGTACCGTAATAGTATCAATAGCAGTCGTTGCAGTTGCTGTTTTATATACTTTATATGTACCATAAAATCCACCATTAGTAGCTCCAGGATATTTTGAAGCAAATGCAAAAGGAACGTTTGGATTTGGTGTACAGTAACCATAATTATATTTTGTTCCTCTGTTTGGACTAGGTAAATACAAAGTATCTACCGGTGAAACTGGTTCAGTAATAATTACAGTATCAATTGCATCAGGACAAGGTGTACAAGGTCGGTCTGTTGCTGCCCGTTTATCCGAAACAATAACTCTCCAAGAACCAAAAGCTGTAGCATTAAATGTAACATCTTTCATTAAAGTCGTAACTGCTTCGGTATATTTTAATGTTGTACCTAAATAAACATTAACTTCAAAACCAGGAGCTACATTTGGAGCAATTAATGGTTTTGTAAATCCAGCACAAAGTGTTACATCGGGGCCAAGTGCTATTGTAGGACATGGTACTTGTAATGCACAACTTGGTGAACCTGTTTTTGTAAATACTCCTTGATTTACTGTTGAATTGATTCCTAATTGACCTGCATCATTTTGACCTGTAGCATATACATTCCCATCTTTTGAAGCAATAAATGCCCATCCATCACCATCAGAAACGGCTACAGCATTAGTAATTTTAGTATTTCCTGGATAAACTGCTTGCGTTGGAACTGGATAATTTGCTGTTGTAGTATTTCCAACTCCAAGAGCTCCTGTATTTACGGCAATTCCCGACGCATTATAAACGCCATTCATACCAAATGACCAAACTTTACCACTTTTTGTCGAAACAATAGAATATGCCTGTCCCGCTGCAATAGAAACAACGGGATCGTTATCTCCAAGATTTGTAGAACCTGGATTTACGGCAATCCAGTTTGGACCACACATTACTTGTGAAGCATAAGATTGATTTGAACCATTTACGGCAGTTGCACTTGTATTATCGTTTCCTCCACGTTGACCCATCCAGTTAGCACCCCAACCCCAAACAACTCCTTTATTATCAAGAGCTATACAATGTCTGTCACCAGCAGCAATAGATACAATTCCGGTTAATGGAGTTCCATCTTGTTTTACTACTTTTTGAGCATATAAATTATTTGTACCCGAAACGGTTCGACCTAATTCACTATTTTTTGTATCATCTCCCCACGACCAAACACTTCCATCTGAAGTAAGTGCAAAACCACTTTCATCACCTGCTTCTACTTGAACGACACCTGTTAATCTACTTGAAGCAGCTGTTCCAGTTTGAACAAAAACTGGTAATGGATTGTCTGCAGTAGAATTATTTCCTAATTCACCAGTTGAATTACCACCCCATGCAAGTGCATATGATACTCCTGCATTTTTATATACTGCATAAGAAGTAATATTTCCTCCAGATACTGAAGTAATATTAATTAAATCATCGGTTGTTGCACCACCACTTAATGCAGATGTAGCTCCAGCCATTACTTTATATGGTTTTGCAGAATACTTTTCTGTGCCACTTGTCGAATTTACAATCGTATTATTTCCAAGTTCACCATTGGTATTCAAACCCCATGCATAAACTTTTCCATCGCAAGTCATAGCTAATGTATGTGCACCTGAACCAGCATCTACAGAGAAAATTGGAGTTGTTCCATAAACACGAATTGGAGAATTTGCTGATGCACCTGGATTTGCAGTTACACCATCGGATCCTACTCCTAATTGTCCTAAATTATTATGACCCCAGGCAAAAATATTACCATTAGCACAAATCATTACCGAATGTGAGTTACTTCCTGAAACAACAAAATTCTGAGAAAAAAGAGTTGATGAGAGAGAAACCAACAGCACAAAAATTAACCAACGTTTTAACATAATGTATTTTTTAATGAACGTAATTATTTATAGTATCAATAGTATTAAATTAAAATAAAGACTATATTCCTATTGCATTTGATGACCATAAGACATTTTTTTTTGAGGCATGGTTGCATCACATTTTTATATTTCTATAAAAATAATTATCAAAATGGAATAAGGCAATAAAAATCAACTTCTTAGAAAAGAATTTTTTTTCTAAACCAACGCCTGCGTTAAATCTTCAAGTAAGTCATCAATGTCTTCTAATCCAACCGAAATTCTAATTAAAGTGTCGGGAACCTGCATTTCTAAACGTTTTTCTGCAGGATATTCGGAAAATATTGATGATGCCGCATGGAGGATTAAAGTTCTATTATCCATCATGTTAGTGGCTATACTTATAAATTTCAATTTATTCAAAAACGAAAAACAAGCATCTCTGTCTTTTAAATTAAAAGAAAACATCGATGTTGGAACTGCTCCAAATTGTTTCAAAGACAGTTCAAAATAAGGTGAAGATTGTAATGCTGGAAAATTTACCGAAGTTATTGATGGATGTTTTTCCAAAAACTCAGCAATTTTCAATGCATTTTGAGTTGATCGTTCGAAACGTAATGGCAAAGTTTCCAAACCTAAACTTTGCATGTATGCATTAAATGGCGACATACAAGCTCCTGTATTGCGATATACTTCTTTACGAAGTTTTGCATAAAAGGCATTTGGTCCAAATTTCTTAGCGAAATCTTGCAATTTAGGAATGCGACTCCAATCGTAAGTTCCATAATCGACAATTAGTCCACCAATAGATGTACCACCTCCCGAAATAATTTTAGAACTTGATATAATTTCAATATTTACCCCCCACTCTTTTGCTTTAAAAATATGTGGTGGTGTTAATGTTGAATCGCTTATTAATAGAATAGAATGTTTTTTAGCAATTATTGATAAGGATGAAATATCAACGATTTCGCATTGTGGATTTGTAACTGTTTCGAAAAACAATGCTCTTGTTCTTGAATCAATTGCTTTTTCTACCTCAACCGAATTTGTTAAATCGACAAATCGAGGTTCAATGCCAAATGCGGCAAAAGTCGAAGCAAAAAGTGACCAAGTATTTCCAAATATTAGATTCGATAAAACTATATTATCGCCGGTTTCGCATAAAGTAATAAAAGCTGTTGAAATTGCTGCCATACCAGAACTTAAAGCTAAAACGCCTTGAGCACCAGTTACGTTTCTTACACGTAATTCAAGATTTTCGGATGTTGGATTAGAACTACGACTGTACATATGAGCAGCTACCTTTCCGGTAAATGCCAATTCCATGTCTTCGGCTGTTTCAAAATCGTAAGCTCCATTTGCATAGATTGGAACTTGAAATGCGTTATATGGGTCGTGTTTACTACCAAGAGTAGATAACACTTTAGAGATAAATCCTTTGACTTGCATTAATTATTTTTTAAAATCGCTGGCAAAGATAGTATCTATAAATAGATATTCACTAAGTATATCTAAGTTTTTTAAAACACAAAAGGGTGATTTTTGTTAATAGCCTAAAAACAAAAAGAGGAGACCATTTTGTGATCTCCCCCTAATATCTAATAAATAATATCTAAAACCTAATTAAGCGCTTATCGCTTCAGCATCTTTATTTACTTTTTTAATCAATCCTTGAAGAACTTTTCCTGGACCAACTTCTACATAACTCATAAGACCATCTTTAGTCATATTTTCAACAGTTTGTGTCCAACGAACTGGTGATGTTAATTGAGATATAAGATTATTCTTAATTTGATTTGGATCGCTATAAGGTTTTGCATCAACATTTTGATAAACGGGGCAAATTGGTTTTGCAAATGTTGTTGCAGCAATTGCAGCCTCAAGTTCAACGCGAGCTGGTTCCATTAATGGAGAATGGAATGCACCACCAACAGGTAATTTTAATGCACGTTTTGCTCCTTTTGCTAAAAGCAATTCGCAAGCTTTGTCTATTCCAGCATTCGAACCAGAAATTACTAATTGACCTGGACAGTTATAGTTAGCAGCAACAACAACTTCACCACTTATCGAAGCACAAACTTCTTCAACAACGCTATCTTCTAAATTTAAGATTGCAGCCATTGTTGAAGGATTTTTTTCGCAAGCTTTTTGCATTGCTTGTGCACGTTTCGAAACAAGCACTAAACCATCTTCGAACGATAACGCTCCTGCAGCAACTAAAGCAGAGAACTCACCTAAAGAGTGACCTGCAACAGCCGATGGTTGAAATGAATCGCCAAGTGTTTTAGCCAAAATAACTGAATGTAGAAATATCGCTGGTTGTGTTACTTTCGTTTGTTTTAAATCTTCGTCGGTTCCGGCAAACATTAAATCGGTAATGCGGAATCCTAATATTTGGTTTGCTTTTTCAAATAAATCTTTTGCAAGAGCTGAGTTGTCGTAAAGATCTTTTCCCATTCCTACGAATTGGGCACCTTGTCCTGGAAATACGTACGCTTTCATTGCTTTAATTTTTAGTTTTTAGTTTTTAATTAATTATTGTGGATTTCGTAATTCGTAATTTTTAATTCGTAATTATCTCAGTTTTGTTCCAATCAAATGTATAAACTCCTGTCTGGTTGTATCCTTTAAAAATGCTCCGGTAAATGCTGAAGTTGTGGTAACCGAATTTTGTTTTTGGATTCCACGCATCTGCATACACATGTGTTGAGCTTCTATTACTACGGCAACTCCAAGTGGATTTAAAGTATCTTGAATACAATCGCGAATTTGCGTTGTTAATCTTTCTTGCACTTGCAAGCGACGAGCAAATGCTTCGACAACTCGGGCAACTTTACTTAATCCTGTAATATATCCATTAGGAATATAAGCTACATGTGCTTTACCATGAAAAGGCAACATATGATGTTCGCACAAAGAATACAATTCGATATCTTTTACAATTACCATTTGTTTGTATTCTTCTTTAAACATTGCCGACTTTATAAGTTCCGATGGATTAACATCGTAACCATGTAAAAGGAATTGCATTGCTTTTGCAACACGAACTGGTGTTTTCTCCAAACCTTCGCGAGTAACATCTTCTCCCAATTGGGTAATGATGTTTGAATAAAATCCAGCTAAAGCTTCGGTTTGTTTTTCGTTATAATGGTCAACTCTCGTATAAGAGTGTCCTACTTCGAAGTCATCGATATCTTCTATGTTCATTCTTTTTAAATATTGACCCTACGGTTATTTTGATTTTAACCGAGGCAAAAGTACAATTTTTTTTAAACTAAGTATAAAATGGCTTTCAAAAAACACATTCTGCTCTTAGTAGCTTTCGCAAATAATTCATTACATCTATTTTAGAAAAGATTTTAGTACTTTTACATTCGAACTAAAAACTTAAAATAATTAACTCAAAACGTTAATGATTCTTCTCGTTTCAGCAACCACATTCGAAATACAACCAACCATCGATTGGATTGAACAACAAAACCTTACAACAAAAGTTAAGGTTTTAATTACGGGTGTTGGTTCTCCAGCTACAATATTCTCCACAATGAAATGCATTGCAGAAGAAAAGCCCGAACTGATAATTCAAGCTGGCATAGCTGGAACGTTTAAACCAGAAATAAATATTGGAGAAGTTGTTATTGTCGAAACCGAACAATGGTGCGACCTTGGTATTGAAGATAACGATGAATTTCATAATCTTTTCGAAATGCAATTTGCAAAGCCAAACGAACTACCCTATTCTAATGGAGTTATTGCATGCAAATATCCCAAGTTAAATGCATTAGAACAATTACGAAAAGTTCATGCTGTAACGTCAAATACTGCTCATGGAAATCAAATAAGCATTGACAAAATCATTAAGAATTATAATCCCGATATTGAAACTATGGAAGGAGCTGCTGTAGCATATATTTGTGCAATGGAAAAGATATCTTTTCTCCAAATTCGATCTATTTCGAATATTGTAGAACCAAGAAATCGAGAGGCTTGGAATATTCAATTAGCAGTTAAAAACCTCAATAAAACATTACAAACAAAACTAGCTTTTTAACTAGTAATGCATCGTCATTTTATAATACATAAACCATTCGGCTACATTAGCCAGTTTGTTTGCCCAATAAAAAAGAAAAAACTTCTTGGCGAATTACACGATTTCCCAGAAGGAACAATGTCTATTGGACGTTTAGACGAAGACAGCGAAGGTTTGCTTTTGCTTACCACCGATGGAGCCGTTAGTTATGCTATTTGTGGACATCACATAGAAAAAGAATACTATGCACAGGTCGATGGACTTATAACAGACGAAGCCATCGAAGCCTTACAAAAGGGAGTCGAAATAAGTCATAAAAGCGAGAAATATCTTACCAAACCATGCGTTGCTTTTCGGGTTTTAGATGAACCAAATTTCCCTGAAAGAACAAAACGAATTCGAAACGAACGCCATGGACCAACATCTTGGGTTTCGATAACTGTGAAAGAAGGTAAGTTTCGCCAAATCCGCAAAATGACTGCGGTTGTTGGCTTTCCAACCTTACGATTATTTAGAGTTCGAATTGGAAATATTCATTTAAGCGATATGTCTAGCGGTGCAGTTATTGAAGTTGATGAATTGAAGTATTAACTTTTCATTGCCGTTGACTTAAGCCAACGGCAAAAAGAATTACATAAATTTATTTTTCACAACAATCCCCATCAAAAACAACAAAGCCATCCACAAACAATATTTCCCAATATAATCGCCATGTTTCGCATAAAAGCTAATTTCAGTATTTGCCGAAACTATAACTTTCCGAACATCTGCAACACCATATTTTGTTGGTTCTAATATTTCTCCTCGTTGATTTATTAAACAAGATATACCAGTATTCGCAGAACGAGGAATATCTCGTCGTAATTCTATAGCTCGAAGCCTACTATACGAAAGATGTTGTATGTATCCTGGAGTATTTCCCCACCACCCATCGTTAGTTATTAATGCAATTGTTTGAGCTCCATTTTGAGCGAACTCACCAACATAAGCGCCAAATTCCGACTCATAACAGATTATTGTTGCAAAAGTGTCTTTCCCATTTTTAAAAACCGTTCGTTCGTCTTGCGTACCAAAGCTTCCACCTTGTCCACCAAAATTGAATAATAATGTATTTACTATTGGAAAATATTTTGCCAATGGCATAGTCTCAACACCAGGTAAAAGCTTCGATTTACGATATATTTGAATATCATTTTTCGAAATACTAAGAGCAGAATTATATTGAACGAAAGTACCCGATGTTCCTTTTATTAAATAATAATTTTGGCGACCATCTCTATTAAAATTGTACTTCCGAACTGTAATTGCACCACAGATAATTGTTAGGTTTTGATACTTTTCGATGAATGCTTGCAATTGTTTTATTTCGCTCGATTCATTCAAATTGTTTTCGAACAACATTGTTGGAATCGCAGTTTCTGGTAAAAGCAAAAATGTAGTTTTATTTGTGATTACAGAATCTGCGAGTTTCAACATTTTCGAAATTTGTTCGCTCGATTTCATTCCCGAAAATTTCTCGGTATACGAATCAATATTAGGTTGAACAATTACCCATTCACTTTGCGAGCCTTTCTCTTTATAATTTTCAAATCGATAAATTGAACAAGCAATTGGTAAAACAATTATTATTACCAAACTAAGTTGAATTTTTCGATTTACAATTTTTATTTGATTCGACCAATCCCCCAACCTCCTTCGCAAAGGGGGCTTTACGCTCATTGGCTGTTTTAGCCCTCTTGGCGAAGAGGGTTGGGAGATTGATTTTCGTCTTAGACGTAAGGGATTAATTAACTCAAACAACAAAACATTCACCAACAAAATCCAAAAAGTTCCACCCAAAACTCCCGTATATTGGTACCATTGAACCAATTCTACGGATCTAGCAAATGCATTTCCCAAAACAAGCCAAGGCCATGAAAAATCGAAGTTTAATGACAACCATTCTAGTGATATCCAAAATACAATGAGTGAGAAATAACCAGAAATATTTCCCATTTTTCGTCTTATAATTTGCGACAAAACAAAGGGAATCGACATACATAATGGATAGAAAAATAGAGAAACCAATAACCCAACAAGTGTTGAATTTACAAGCCACCAAACAGAACAAAGCGTCCAAACCCAAAGTCCAATGTAGACAACAAAAAAGTATTGTAAAATACTAACACGATTCTTGATGCTAGCAACATATTCGCCTACATATAATAAAGGAACAAAAGTAAATAACGAGAGTAATCCTACAGAATCAACTAACCAAGGAATCGAAAGTAAAATGCCCGAACAAATTGAATAGAACCAAAGTCGAAATGGTATTTGCATTATTCTTTAATAACAGTTCCCGACAACTGCCCTTTTGAAGTATGAACAATAATGGAATAGCTTCCCGCAGGATATTTCGACAAATCAATCGAAAGGTTATCGCCCGAAACGATTTTCTTTTCTAATTGGAGTCCAATCCAATTATAAAGTTCAACAGTAGAATTGTTTAATGCTTCGCTCGTGATATTTACAATTCCTTTGGTTGGGTTTGGGAAAAGGTTAATTTGTATGTTAGATATTTCAGGAACATTTAACATATAAATATGAACCGTATTTGATGTTTGTGTATAGCAACCTAGGCTATCGGTAACTTTAACAAAATAATCTCCAATAGCAGTTGGATGATATATTACAGTTTTATGTTTAGAATTTACTTTCAAACTATCATTATCAAAAAACCAACTTACAGAATCATTTAAATCAACTTTTTGCAATATTAATACAGGAGAATAACAACAACCTGTTAATGATGTGTTATCCATATAAGGTGCCGCAGGTTTCTTAAACACCTTCAACACAGCCTTAGTCGTATCACTTTCACCACAACCACCAGTTGATTGAACAACAGATATTGTTGAAGTAATCGCAGTTGCTGGTTTTACAGAAATTAAGGTGTTACCAATTGTTTTTACACCACTTTGAATCCAAGTAATAGTTCCCGAAGGATTGGTTACAATATAATGAGGTGCTACAGCTCCCGAATCGCACATTATGAGCGAGCTATCTTTTAATATAGGTTTTGGAGTTTTCGCACCTACTCCAATTTCAAGCGTTAACATTGGTTTGTATGTACCAGTTGTAGTATGCGTTTCGCCTCTTGTACTTACAAGATTCGTTGTATAAATAGTATCGGAAGTTACGGTTCCAATCGAAACGGAATTCGAACCCTTAAGTATTGTTGTAAAAGAACTAATACTTAATTGTTTAACCAATGTTTTAACCCCATTATTAAAAACAATATAATTTGCAAAAATAAGATTGGCATTGGTTTGTGGTTCGGTCGAAACCCAAGCATTTAAGGTTGGATAAAACACCTCAACCCATGAATGTGCTCCTTGTGTTGAGCTTGCTTTAGTTGTCGAATTATTTATCTTAAAACTAATTGGATTACTGGTCATAAAACCATCGACTCTTCGCGATGCAACACCAATACTTCTAAGCAATGCACACATTAAATTAGAATAACCTTCGCACAAAGCTGTTTTGTTTTGAGTTACCGAAATAGCATCTTGAACTGCATGATTAAATGTAAAATCGTAAGCGATATTAGTTCCCAACCACTTTACAATTTTCTCAACCATTTGAGCCGTTGTAGTACATCCCGAAGTTATTTGTTGTGCCAAAGCAATAATAGTTGCATCGGTCGATTGTATTTCGGTAGTTGCATTCAGGTATTGTTTTATAGAATCGGGAAATGTTTTTACAACATTGGCATTAAACGGACAATCGTCAAAATTTCTATACGATGTTTTATCGGCAATTTTATAAGTCGCATCTAATCCAAAAGCTTGGTTTGTAATATCTTTAATCGAAATTTTTTGAATCGTATTTCCAAATTGATCTTTCGATTCACTAATTACATGTAAAGTACAGTTATATGGAATTAAATCTTGCGAAAATACAGTTTGAGTATATCCATGATTTTGAATTGATGTTATTTTCATCATATCAAGCGTAACACTATCGAAATTAAGATAATCGCTATGAACAAAATCTCCTTTAATCGTTACATCGAAAGTATCGGATTCAGTTTTTGCATTTTTATCGAAATAGTAGGAATATATTGGCGCTTGAGCCATACTTACAACATTATAGATAAGAATCGCAAATAAAAAAATAAACTTTTTCATTCTCTTGAGGGGATTAATTTTCAGTTCTTACTATTTGTAAAGCATCAAAAATATGACAAGTACATAAGAATGAAACATTATCTTTTTTTATACCCCTAAATCCCCTGAAGGGGACTTTACCTTATCACTTGCTTTAAGCTCCTTTAGGGGTTTGGGGTAAAAATCCTGATAATATTCTTCAATTAGCACATTTCTTACTCTGTGCTAATAATCTTAAATTCCACACGACGGTTTTGTGCTCTTCCTTCTTCAGTATCGTTAGGAGCAACCGGAACATCGAATGCGTATCCTTTAAATGTTAATCTTGTTGGATCAATCGTTTTAGATAAATAATCAACAACCGATTTGGCACGTTTTTCAGAAAGACTTAAGTTAAATGCACGAGAACTTTTATTATCGGTATGACCACCAATTTCGATTTTTAATTTCGGATTAGCTTTCATTATTTCAACTAATTGATCTAACTCGGCATACGATTCTGGTTTCAAAGACGATTTCCCAAATTCGAAGAACACATTACGTAAAACAATCTTAGCTTCTTTTTGTATTTTCAACATCTTGATATCAAGCGTTTTTTCTTGATATGTTGAAGTTGCTGGAATATTAAAGTTCTCTGAATGGAAAAGATACTCTTCTTTTTTAACGGTAATAGCATAATCTTTTCCCGAAGGTAAGGTTATTAAAAACTTACCTGTTGATGCATTCGATTTACTTGTTGAAATTAGCTGACTTGTTGCATTATCTGCTATTTCAATATCAGCCTCTAAAGGCGTAAATTCAGCAACAGTTCCATCAGAAATAGTACCTTTAACAACAGTTAAACGACTTGTTTTAATATCTACCGATTGCTCAATTTCTACTTTTTCTTTTATTGGTTTTGCAAATCCAGCTAAAAGGTAATCTTCGTTACTTAATAATGGTTGTTTTTCTGGTCCAAGGAACGTAATTTTATAAATATCGTAACCGCCTAAACCTCCAATTTTAGCAGAGGAATAATAAGCATGTTTTCCACTTCCCGACATTACAAAAAAGCGTTCGTTCAATGGTGTATTTACGGGGAAACCAATATTTTCTGGTTCTGTCCAAGTACCATCATCTTTAAGTGTTGTTTTAAATACATCGAAACCACCCACATTTTTATGACCGTTTGAACTAAAATAAAGCGTACGACCATCAGGATGCATAAATACATCAACTTCATCGTATTGCGAGTTTACAACATTCCCTAAATTAATAGGATCTTCCCATTTGCCTTTTTTATTTTTCTTACAGCAATAAATATCGTAACCACCTAAATTATCTTTGTTATGATTATTATTTGTACAGAAATAAACCGTGTTATTATCAGGAGCAAACGATATTGCACATTCGTGATCGGGAGTATTTATTTTTTTAAATGGTTTTGCCCCCATCCATTTATCGCCTTTCTTTTTACTTACAAATACATCTCCACCATTGTTTGGATGATAAACATATAATTCTTGTCCATCGGGTGAAATACCTAATGTTCCATCATTCAATTTTGTATTAAATAAACTTAAGTTTTCGGCCTTTTTCCATTGTTCGCCTGTTTTTGTTGAAGAATAAACATCTTCATCGTATTCGTTATACTTATTTAATGTACCACCTGCAGAACCTTCGCGTTTCGAGGTAAAATACATTACAGATTCGTCGGTTGTAATTACAGGCGAATATTCATTGTATTTAGAATTGATTTCTGTACCAGCATTATCAATAAAAACACGAATAGAATCGGCATATAATTCTTTTGCTTGCTTACATTCTTCGAGTCTTTTGGTAATTAAAGCTCTTTGCAACGTTAGTTCCTCGGGCGATAATCCATTTTTAAATTTATTGTATTCTTCAACAGCTTCGTCGAATTTACATATTACTTGATATGCTTCGCCTAAACGAAAATGAATATCGGGAGCAACATTATACAGTAGTTTTTCTGATTTAACTAAATAGCGCATTGCTTTACCTTGATCGGAAGATTTAAGATAACAAACGCCAATTTTATAATTTAGGAAGCCATTATCAGCATTAAACATATTTGCTTTAAGGAAATATTCGAGAGCTACGGTATAAAAGCCATCGCCACGTTCGTAATAATCATCTCCTTTTTTAATGTTTTTCATCGCCTCTTTAAAAGCAGGTTTACGACTTTCAAAATTCTTTTTTTCGAAGTCAACATTTTTCTGAGCGAAGATCGAAACTCCGCAAAAAAGACTAATTGTTAGTAAAAGAAAAAGTATTTTATTCCTCATAAATATCTTATTATTATTCACAATCCTTAACATAACCTTTAGCCGATTCAAATCCTAATTCCACAGCCTTTTTCCAATCATCGCAAGCCTCTTTGGGTTTACGTAGTAATTCGTATGCCGAACCTCTATTTACATATGCTTGAGCATACTTTCTATCTAAAGAAATTGCCTTTGTAAATGCATCAACAGCTTCTTTCAACATATTCATTTTAGCTAAAGCATCACCCAAATTATTATAAGCAAATGCATACGATGGATTTATTTTTAATGCTTTTTTGAAATCTAAAACTGCAGCTTCATAATTTTTATAATCGAAATTGGCAGACCCTCTGTTATTGGCTGCTAGGAAATACGTTGAATCGCATTTTAAAGCTTTATCGTAATTTTGAATTGCGCCTTCTTTATCACCTTGCTTACGAAGAACAGAACCTATGTTATTGTAAACAAAGGCTAATTTTGAATCGATTTTTAATGCTTGATTATAATCGGCTAATGCACCGTTATAATCTTCTAACATTCGTTTTGCGCTTCCACGATCGTTATATGCATAAGCATAATCGGGTTTTAATATTATTGCTATTGAATCGTCCGAAATCGTTTGTTTGTAATTCCCTAAAGTAAATTGTAACATTGCTCTATTGTAATAAACTTCGGATGCTTTGTAACCGCGATTTATAGCATTTGTAAAATCTGTAATTGCCAATTTAGTATCTGGTATAAAAGCATAAGCTTGGCCACGTTTAAAATACAATTTACCTTGCGTGGAATCTAATGCAATTGCCTTCGTATAATCTTCTACAGCTGCTTTAAAATTTCCTGCATCAACATTGACACTAGCTCTATTTATAAAGGCTTTTTGAAATGTGGGTTTGTATTTTATAGCTTCAGTAAAATCTGCAATTGCAGCCTTATAATCTTTTCGTTCGAAGTCGGTAATACCCTTATTGTAAGCAATTTCCGCTTCTTGATTTTTTTCAACAACAATTGTTGCATTTGTATCAATAGCTTCGGGATTAGTCTGAGAATAACCGCCTAAGGTAAAGCTAAGTACACTAATAACCGTAAGTAACCATTTTATCATATAATTTGTTTTATTCATTCTATTTCTATTCAAAATCGGCAGGTATTATTTTATTCAAAAGTATAAAAAAACTTTTTAGCATTTATCTTTTTGTTTGTAATATTTTCTGATTCTTATTCTACACATCTATTAAACCATAACTCCAAATTCAAAACTCAAAACTTAAAACGGTTTTTACCTGTTCATTTCTTGTGCAAATCAATAGTGAATATTCAATTCATAGTAGATGCATTTTACTTACTTTTGTCAGCCTAATTTAATGTTGGTTAAATACATTTTTACTAGGTTTTATGACAAAACAAACTCCCCTAACCCACTTGCATATTGCAATGGGTGCACGTATGGCTCCTTTTGCAGGCTTCGAAATGCCAATTGAATATACAGGAATTAAAGACGAACATTTTACAGTTCGCGAAAAAGTTGGAATTTTCGATGTATCGCATATGGGTGCTTTATGGGTTAATGGTAAAAATGCATTGCCGTTCTTACAAAAAGTTACCTCGAACGATGTGTCTGTTCTTGTTCCTGGCAAAGCACAATATTCATGTTTTCCTAATGGTAAAGGTGGAATTGTTGACGATATCATAGTGTATAAATTTACCGACGAAAAATATTTAATCGTTGTTAATGCTTCGAATGTTGATAAAGACTTTGCATGGGTTCAACAACATAAAATTGATGGTGTAGAAATTGAAAACAAATCGCCAGAAACAGCACAAATAGCTATTCAAGGTCCACTTTCAACACCTTTAATGAAAAAAATATGTTCACTTCCACTCGAAAACCTTAAACCATTTATGGTTACCGATGGTATTGTAGCTGGTTGCGAAAACATAGTAATTGCAACAACTGGTTATACAGGTGCAGGTGGTTACGAAATACTTATCCCAAAACTTCACGCAGAAACAATTTGGAATGCATTACTAGAAGCAGGTCAAGAATTTGGAGTTAAACCAATTGGTCTTGGTGCTCGCGATACATTAAGACTTGAAATGGGTTACAATCTTTATGGAAACGACATTTCGGACGAAACATCGCCAATCGAAGCAGGACTTGCTTGGGTAACTAAACCAGCAAACAAACCCGACTTAATTGACCGCGAAAGCATTGTTAATCAATTAGAAAATGGTGTATCGAAAAAACTAGTTGGCTTCGAAATGATTGATAGAGGTATTCCTCGTCACGATTACGAAATTTGCGATTCGGTTGGAAATATAATTGGAAAAGTAACCTCTGGTTCTATTTCTCCAATGACAAATGCTGGGATTGGAATGGGCTATGTTAACAAACCATTCTTTGAACTTGGATCAGAAATTTATATTTCTATTCGTGGTAAATTATTGAAAGCAGTTGTTGTAAAACCACCTTTTTATAAAGTAAAAAAATAGAACATTAGTAATTCGTTTGTCAAGATTAAATATGTTAAAAGTAGAAGTCTGTCTCTCTCCAGCTTTATTCGATTATCAAAAAAACACCGATGCCATTGTTGTAGTTGTAGATATTTTACGAGCAACATCTTCAATATGTAATGCATTTGCAAATGGCGTTGATAAAATAATGCCTGTAGAAACACGCAACATAGCTCTTGACATGAAGAACAAAGGTTATACCGTTGCTGCAGAACGCAATGGCTACAAATTAGACTTTGCCGATTTTGGAAATTCTCCATTTAACTTTTCGAAAGAAAATGTTGAAGGAAAAACAATTGTTTACTCAACTACTAATGGTACAAGAACAATTCATCAAGCAGCAGAATGTTTTCAGGTTATTATTGGTTCTTTCCTTAACAATAAAGCTGTTACAAAATATCTTATAGAACAAAAAAGAGATGTTATAGTTTTCTGCGCTGGATGGAAAAATAAATACAATATCGAAGACACCGTTTATTCTGGTTGCCTTGTCGAAAGCCTTTTAGAATCGGGATTATTCGAATCGAATTGCGATTCAGCATTTACCGCATTAGACATGTGGAAACATTGGAAGAATAATCTTCGAGAATTGATAGACAAATGTGCTCAACGTTTTCGTTTACAAGAAAAAGGACTCGATGATTGTATCGATTTTTGTTTACAATTAGACGAAACAGACATTGTTCCTGTGTTTAAAAACGATGTAATTGTTTCACATTTAAACCAATAAATTGATCTGTTATTATCTTCTAAAAAAGGTTAATATAAATTTCAAAAAACAATCGCAATTCTAAAAATTTATTTGCAAATTTGCATGCTTTCAAAAAAAGAAATAATAAACTTCTATTAGAATGAAAAAACACAACTTTAACGCTGGACCATCAGAACTTAACGAATCGGTAGTTCGCAATACTGCGGCAGCAATCGAGAACTTCGCTGGTACTGGCTTATCACTTTTAACGATTTCGCATCGTAGCAAAGAGTTTGTTGCAGTTATGGAAAATGCTTGCAACTTGGTAAAAGAATTATTAGAAGTTCCATCCGGATACTCCGTACTTTTCCTTCAAGGTGGTGCAAGTTTACAATTCAGCATGGTTCCATTTAACTTTTTTGAAAAGAAAGCTGGATATTTAAATACTGGTGTTTGGGCATCGAAAGCATTAAAAGAAGCAAAATATTTTGGCGAAGTTGTCGATTTAGGTTCATCGAAAGATAGAAACTACGCTTATATTCCTAAAGGTTGGGAAGCTAATGTTCCTAACGATTTAGATTATGTACATATCACAACAAATAACACCATTTACGGAACACAATTAAAAGCAGATCCAATTGTAAAAAACTGGTTAGCTGCCGATATGTCTTCTGATATCCTTAGCCGTCCAATCGATATTTCAAAATATGGAATAATCTACGCTGGTGCACAAAAAAACATAGGACCATCGGGTGCTACATTAGTTATTGTAAAAGACGAATTACTTGGAAAGGTTACTCGCCCAATGCCAACAATGATGAATTACAAAATTCATATTGAAAACGAATCGATGTTTAACACACCTTCGACTGTTTCAGTATTTGGTTGTCTTCAATCGTTAGAATGGTTAAAAAGTATTGGTGGAATAAAAGCAATACAAAAAGTAAATGCTGAAAAATCAAAAACACTTTACGGAGAAATAGATAGCAACCGTTTATTCAAAGGAACAGTTGAAACAGCCGAAGATCGTTCTGATATGAATGTCTGCTTTGTAATGAAAGAAGAATATCAAGCATTAGAAGACGAATTCTTAAAATTTGCAAAATCTCGTGGATGCGAAGGTCTAAAAGGACATCGTAGTGTTGGAGGTTTCCGTGCATCAATTTACAATGCAGTTACTCTCGAAGACGTTCAAGCTTTAACACAAGCAATGAAAGATTTCGATAAAATGAAATAAGAACAAAATAACAAATAAATAGAAAACCCTGTCAGCAAATTCATTGACAGGGTTTTTTGTTTATAAAACAACATATTTCAATTACTATACAACATAGAACAACGACTTGGGAACATTGTTCAGTTAGTTCACAACATTGTTCGATAACTAAACAACATTGTTTAATCATTAAACAACATAGATTAGTTACTCAACAACATTGTTTCATTACATATCTACATTGTTGAGTGACTTTACTACATAGAAATGTTTCTGTGGAATGTTGTATAGCGATGAATCAATGTGAAACGTAGAGACGCGATTAATCGCGTCTCTACGGAAAACCAAGGGCGGTGTTACGGAAAAAGATAACCCAATGATTCATGAAAACATTTCGCGTGTTATTCGATGGTATAAAGGTCGTACAACATACGAGATACGTAAAACAAATTTGGATTTCGTATGGCAAACCCGTTTTCACGATCACATAATTCGAAATGGAGAAGAATACGACAACATACTAAAATACATCAAAGCAAATCCTCAAAATTGGGAACGAGACATGTATTTATTATGAATTAATGTTTCTGTTTTTATATCTACAAAACACATAAACCGTATTTAACATCAAACAAATAATTCTTTTTTATCAACAACTATTTGAACGAATTACTTTATCGATTACATTTGTTGACGAAATAAATACGAATGGTAATTCTTACCTCACATATCGCTTTTTGTTGCTCATCATGTTCGTGGTGCTCATCCCTTATGGGAGGGGAGCAATAAAAAACGTATACAGCCTACGCGGCGATTTACACAGACCGTTTTTACTCAAAGAATTTAATCATACACAAATATTTATATAAAATGAAAGTTTTAGTTGCCACAGATAAACCATTTGCAAAAGCTGCAGTTAATGGAATTCGTGAAATAGTTGAAGGTGCTGGTTTTCAATTAGCATTATTAGAAAAATATAAAACCCCACAAGAATTAATCGAAGGTTGTGTTGATGCAGATGCAGTAATCATCCGCAGTGATCTTATTACAAAAGAAGTTGTTGATGCTTCTAAAAACTTAAAAATTGTAGTTCGCGCTGGTGCTGGTTACGATAATATCGATCTTGCTGCATGTACAGCGAAAAATATCGTTGCAATGAATACTCCAGGTCAAAACGCAAACGCTGTTGCCGAATTAGTTTTCGGAATGGCTATTTTACACAATCGTAAAGGTTTTGATGGTTCTTCTGGAACAGAATTACGTGGTAAAAAAATTGGAATTCATGCTTATGGAAATATTGGTAAGATTGTCGGTCAAATTGCAAAAGGATTTGGTATGAAAGTTTATGCTTTCGATCCATTTGTTGATAAAGTAATTATTGAAAATGATGGTGTTAAAGCTGTTGAATCGATCGAAGAACTGTACTCTAAATGTCAATATATTTCTTTACATATTCCAGCAACTGCTCAAACAAAAAACTCTATTGGCGAAAAACTTTTAATGTCAATGCCCGAAGGAGCTACTTTAATAAATACCGCACGTAGCGAAGTTATAAACGAAGCAGAAATTCTTAAAGTAATGGAAGCTCGCAAAGATTTCTCGTATTTAAGCGATATTGCACCTGTTTGTAAAGCAGAATTCGAAGCAAACTACAAAGGACGTTTCTTCTTCACTCCAAAAAAATTAGGTGCACAAACCGACGAAGCAAATGTTAACGCTGGACTTGCAGCAGCTCGTCAAATTGTTGGTTTCCTTAAAAACGGAGATAAAACATTCCAAGTAAACAAATAATAGTTTTTAGTTATTAATTTTTAGTTATTAGTTAATAAAATGCCAGATTTAAGACCATTTAAAGGTTACAGAGCAAATGTAGCTTTAGCAGATAAAGTAGCTTGTCGTCCATACGATGTACTAAGTTCGGAAGAAGCACGCGTCGAAGCGAAAGGTAATCCCTATTCTTTTCTTCACGTTATTAAATCGGAAATCGATTTACCGGAAGGAATAGACATCCACACACAGCAAGTTTACGATAAGGCTATTGAAAATATGAAGAAATTCATAAGCGAAAAAGTTCTTATTCAAGATACAAAACCATGCTATTATGTTTATGCACAAACAATGTTTGGTAAAACACAATACGGAATTGTTGGTGGTGCATCGATCGAAGATTATGCAAATAATCTTATTAAAAAACACGAATTAACTCGTCCAGACAAAGAAGAAGATCGCATGATTCACATCCGCGAAACGAACTTCAATGCTGAACCAGTTTTCTTCGCATTTCCCGATAATAAAGAACTCGATTTAATTATCGAAGATGTAATTCTTGTTGAACCAGCATACAATTTTGTGGCTCCCGATGGAATTAGCCATCTTCTTTGGGTTATCGATAACGAAGCAAAAGTTGAACGTATTCAATATCTTTTCAAAAACGAAATACCTTGTTTATATGTAGCCGATGGACATCATCGTACTGCTGCTGCTGCAAGAGTTGGAGCCGAAAAACGTGCTAAAAACCCAAATCATACAGGAAACGAAGAGTATAATTTCTTTTTATCGGTAAATTTCCCTGCAAGTCAATTAAGAATCATCGACTATAATCGTTTATTAAAAGACTTAAATGGTCTTTCAGCAACTGATTTTATCGAAAAACTAAAAGCAGGATTTGATGTTGAATTAAAAGGTGCCGATGAATACAAACCTAAAAGTCTTCACAATTTCTCGATGTATCTTGAAGGTAAATGGTATTCTTTAACTGCAAAAGCAGGAACATACGATGATAAAGATCCTATTGGCGTACTTGATGTTACTATACTTACCAAACAAGTTCTCGATCCAATAGTAAATATTGGAGACTTACGCACATCAACACGTATTGATTTCGTTGGAGGAATTCGTGGTTTAGGCGAATTAAAAAAACGTGTTGATTCTGGTGAAATGAAATGTGCATTTGCATTATTCCCTGTATCAATGGATCAATTAATGAATATTGCTGATACTGGTAATATTATGCCACCAAAAACTACTTGGTTTGAACCAAAATTACGAAGCGGACTTGTTCTTCATGAATTAGTGTAATCGTTTTTACCTTATATTTGTGCCATAGTAGGTTTTTCTTACTATGGCATTTTTATTTTATCGATATGTCTTACGCTCAGAATTACACCGCAATTTTAAACTCAATTCCTCAAGAAGTAACACTTATTGCTGTTTCTAAAACACATCCAATAGATGCTATCGAAGAACTGTATTCAATAGGTTGCCGACATTTTGGCGAAAATAAGGTTCAGGAATTAATTCAGAAACATGCCAGCCTTCCAAAAGATATTTTCTGGCATATGATAGGCCATCTACAAAGCAATAAAGTTAAATCTGTATTACCTATTGTTCATTTAATTCACTCAATCGATAGCTTAAAATTGCTTTCCGAAATAAATAAAGAAGCTAATAAAATCAATAAAATCCAGGAATGTCTACTGCAATATTATATTGCAACCGAAGAAACTAAATTTGGTTTTTCGATTGACGAAGCTTTCGAAATGTTATCTTCCGAACAATTCACTTCTTTCAAAAACATTAAAATACGAGGTGTTATGGGAATGGCATCATTCACCAATAATACAGAAACAGTAAAAGCTGAATTTAAAACATTAAAACTACTTTTTAATGAAACAAAATCGAAATACTTCGAAAACGATTCAGATTTCGATACTATTTCAATGGGAATGTCGGGTGATTATGAACTTGCAATACAAGAAGGAAGTACAATGATTCGAGTAGGAACGACTATTTTTGGCAATAGAAATTATGCCAACATATAAATAATTTCCTCTATCAAGCCTTTTTTAACACCATCAAAATCGTTTTTCTTTTTATTAAGTATAGACACTAAACTCTTTCTTTTCTCTTCACTTAAGAATTCAATTGAACTTTCAATAACAGAAAAACACTCAATAGCAATTTCATCTGATTCTGTAAATAATTTTGAAATAAATTGATCAATATGTTGACTAAAATCTAATCCAGTCTGCCAACATATACTTATTAAATCCTTAGAAATTATCGAAAACTTAGGTTTTCCAATTGAAAGTACAAGTTTTTCAACAAATCTTTCATCTTTTATATCAATAAATAGATTAAATAATTGTGCTTTTATCTCGTTTTTTTGAGTTGTTAAATAAAGATCAAACAATGAATCAACAATCTCATAATGTGATGTTTGTTTAATACTTTCAATAGTACTTATTACTAAATCTGTTTTCCCTGAAAATAAATCATTTTTGAAATCATCTACATTTTTTTCTAAATCTTGCATGATGTTTTTTTTGGAGTTAAAAATATTTATATATTTGATTTTGTAAAAATACGAATATTACTTTTAGCCAAATGAATAATTAATGAACAAAAAAATTGTTCGATTATTTAAAAACATTTGGAAATAAAAAAAAATGTAGTACTTTTACGTTCATCAAAGCAAAGAATTTAGGTATAACATAAAATTTAACAAAAGGGAAATATGAGCGTCACACTACTAAATCTTAAAACGATAAGAATATTGACACTAGCAGGTCTAGCGTCGTTGTTTGTAGGATGTTCATCTAACGGAGGTAACTCTGATTCAGATGACACAATATCTGTTGATAATGAAGCCCTTCAAAAAGAAAAAATTTTGAAAGATGCAAAAAAAGTGATGTTATCACTTCCTTCTCCAATAGAAACAGCAATGTTGATAAAAAGAGCTGGTGCGAAATTCAACGAAGAATTATTAAACCCAACATCAAATGCTGCTAATTATACTACAAATAAAAGTATGTCAATTGCAATGGGTATTTATGGTGCTGACTTAAGTTATGCATCGATCTTCGATCAAACTCAAACTGTAATGAAATATATGGCTACAAGCAAAAAAATTGCTGATGCTTTAGGATTGTTAAGTTCAATTGATCAAAACATTATAAAAAGAATGGAATCAAATGTAAATGATAGAGATTCAATAATTCGTATCATTTCTGAAACATTTATGAACTCAAATTCGTCTTTAAAGGAAGATAATAGACCAGCATTAGCTGCCCTAATATTAACAGGTGGTTGGATTGAAGGTTTATATATCGCAACTCAAGTTACAAAATCGTCAAAAGACAAAGAATTAGTTGATAGAATTGTTGATCAAAGACTTTCATTCAATGATATGACAAAGTTATTAGAACAAAATAGTGATAATCCTGATTGTGCTCAACTTCTTGCAAGTTTAGGTCCAGTAAAAACAGCTTTTGATGCAATTAAAGTTCAAACTTCTGAAATTGTTCCAGTAACAGATAAAGAATCAAAAATAACAACGCTTAAAGCTACTTCTAAAGTAACAATTACTGAAGAACAATTTAAAAAGCTTAAAGACGAAGCACTTAAATTAAGAACAGCAATTATTAAATAATATAAATAACGAAGGAATATGAAAAGAATTTGGTCGATAATATTGTTGGTATCTGCATTAGCAATTACTTCAACTACTACATCATACGCTCAGTGTAAAAACTTCGCTAAAGGAGTTTGTAAACCACAACTTGAGCCATATATTCACGACGGTATTTATAATGCTACTGAATTATCAGAAGGTGAATCTGCAGAACTTTTTAAAACGTTTTATTCTGGACAAGAATATCGCATTGCAATATGTGGTGATGCTTCACTTCCTCCAATTGAGTTTCAAATTTTAGATGCTGATAGAAATGTTTTATTCAGTAATAAAGAAGCAAATTTCGCAAAAGTTTGGGATTTTAAACTTGAAGCAAGTCAACAGTTAATAGTATCGATCCAAGTACAAACAGTTGATGATAAAGCATCAGACCAAGTTGCTAGAGGATGTGTATCAGTATTAATTGGGTTCTTAAACACAGACAAATAAATTCTATAATTTATAAGGATAAAAAAAGGGAAACATTTTCATGTTTCCCTTTTTTTATCCTTATAAATTAATTAAATATTTTCTATTAATTGTGTGAAGATTGTAGTCATTCTAGGTTCTGCAGCAGCTGCATTTAATTGTACGTCTTCATGTGTCGTCATTATCTCATCAGCACATTCACTTTCATTTGTAATAACAGATATTCCAAATACTTTTATTCCCATATGATGAGCAACAATAACCTCTGGTACTGTCGACATACCTGTTGCATCAGCACCTAAAATTCTAAACATTCTATATTCAGCAGGAGTTTCTAATGTAGGTCCACTACTTCCAATATAAATCCCCTTTTTTAAAGGAATGATTTCTTTTGTAGCTATTTCAAATGCTTTTTGAATTAAATCTTTATCATACACATTCCCCATATCAGGGAAACGAGGCCCATCCTTATCGTTATTAGCCCCACACAAAGGATTTGTCGGGAAAAAATTTATATGGTCTGTAATTACCATTAAATCGCCTGTTTTAAATTCAGGATTTAATCCTCCAGATGCATTTGATACAAATAAATATTCAATACCTAACGCTTTCATAACTTTGATTGGCAAAACAATTTGAGGCATTTCATAACCTTCATAAAAGTGAAATCGGCCTTGCATAACAACAACATTCTTTGTTGCAATTTTTCCAAAAATGAGTCGACCTGCATGCCCTTCTACGGTTGAAATTGGGAAATCAGGAATATCTGAATATGGAATCTCAAATTCAATAACCATTTTTTCGACTAAAGCACCCAATCCACTTCCTAAAATAATACCTATCTGAGGTGAGTTAATCTTTTTTTGAAATAAAAAATCTGCAATTTTCTCAAAATCTCTTTTCATCAGCATTTTATATTAATTTGAATATTAAAAAATCTTAAATTTTATATTTTGATACCACTTCGATAAATATGGTAGTTTCATCATAAAAAAAATAGAATTTTTACTTATCAAATGTAGGTAGATTCTATAAAATAATAAAAAAAAACTCAATTAGTTTTTTATTCGTCACAATACGCATTATCTTTACTTTTATTATATTTGTTTAAATAATTAAGGCAATAGTTATGAGTGAAACTATAGATCAATTAAACATCGACTGGAAAGGCAAAGTTATTCTAATTGCCGAGGACGAAGTATTTAATTTTAAATTGATTGAAAAAACGTTAAGAAAAACTGGAGCTAAAATACTTTGGGCAGAAAATGGCAAAGAAGTAATTAAAATGTGCGAAGATCCAAACAATAAAATCGATCTTATTTTAATGGATATTAAGATGCCTGTTATAAATGGTTTTGATGCTTCTGAAAAAATAAAAGAAATGAGAAGTGATTTACCGATTATTGGTCAAACGGCTTATGCTTCATTATTCCAAGATGATTATCCTTTAGGAAAATTCGATGGATATTTAACAAAACCAATGAGACCTAATACTCTTTTAACTCTACTTCAGAAATTCTTAGGATCTGGTAAGACTGAAGAATAATCACATTTTAAACACGAATTTTGAAATGATTACAGTTATTATTATCGTTATAACCGTGGTTATTTCATGGAAATGTTTTACTGAATCAAGTTTATTTGATTTACTATCATTTCGACCTACATTAATAATAAATCAGAATCAATATTACCGTTTAGGTTCGCACGCATTAGTTCATAATAATTGGCAACACCTTTTATTTAATATGTTCACCTTTTTTTTTATGGGAGTACATGTTGAACGAATATTCAAAATACATTTCACAGATCATTATATTAGCACATATCTTTTAATATATATTGGAGGTGCTATTTTTGCTTCATTATATTCATTATTTACCCAAAGAAAAAATAATTCATATATAGCAGTTGGTGCTTCTGGGGCGGTTTCTGCCATCGTTTTTTCGTTTATTTTATTTGAGCCATTGGAAAAGATGTACTTATTTGCATTACCAATAGGAATTCCGTCGTTTATCTTTGGTTTATTATTTATTATTGCTTCACTTTATTTAGCTAAAAAGAACAATGATGCAATAGCTCATGATGCTCATATAAGCGGTGCTATATGGGGATTTATTCTACCAATTATATTACAACCTTCGTTATTAAGCCAATTTATATTTCAAATTATAAATTTCAACAACTAATGAATAAAGCCGTTTTTCTCGATCGAGATGGTGTCATCAATGATGGGACATTGTATTATACACACAAAAAAGAGGACTTTAAATTTAATGTTGGAGTTTTTGAAGGTTTAAATAAACTTCAAAATGCCGGTTTTAAATTAATTGTAATTACGAACCAAGGAGGAGTTGCTAAAGGTATATATACGATTGAAGATGTTGAAAATATACATCAGCATATGTGTAATGAATTAAATCGTTATAATATCAAAATTGATGCGATTTATTTCTGTCCTCATCATTCTGATATTTCAAGTTGTGAATGCAGAAAACCAGGCACATTAATGCTTGACCAAGCTATTAAAAAATTTGATATAGATGTTACTAAATCGTATTTAATTGGCGATAGCGAACGTGATATTTTAGCAGCCAATAAAATGGGTATAAAAGGAATAAAAACGCTTAAAAACGAAAACATAGAACCTTGGTGCATTAAAATAGTTAATTCAACTATTTAATTCATTTCATTTTTTAACACCTTCTTTTTATTTCGAAATTGAATAAAATACTCAGGTTTAGGTATATAATTCGAAGATATTATTCGAAGCTCCGTTCTACGATTTATTTGATTTGCTTTTGATTGAATATCTTTCGTTGAAAGTGCTAAAATATATCTTTCGTTTAAGGTATCACCTTCTTTAAAATCAGGATTCTCTTTACTTAAATACTCATCAACTATTACAGGTTTTGATTCTCCATAACCTTTAGCTATTAATCTATCAGGATCGTATCCTTTTTCATTTAAATAGTTGATAATAGATTTCGCTCTTTTCATTGATAAATCCATATTTTTAATAGAATCTCCAACCATATCTGTATGAGATCCTAATTCTATTGTAATATTTGGATTATCTTCAAGTAATTTCATTAATTCAATTAAAGCAGATTTCGATGTTTCATTTAAATCCCACTTGCCAAAATCATAAAAAATATTCGGTATTTCAACAGGTTCTGACATACTTATCAACTCAATTTTCAACTCGAACGTTTTATTTTCAGTTAAATTATTTGTCGAAATTTTAATTTTCTTTTTTAGGTAATTATTTGCCGAAGCTAAAATTAAATAGTCGGTATATTGCTTTAATTTAAATTTAAATGTACCATCAGAATGACCTTTTATTTCATTAACAGAACCATCGCTTCCAAATAGGGTTACCATAGTTTCTTTTACTGGTCTTTTTGAGTTTTTATCTATTAATAAACCTTGTGCCCAAAATTCTAACTCAGGTAATTCAAAAGAATATATATCATCTCCGCCTTTACCTCCTTCGCGTGATGACGAAAACAATCCTTTTTCTTTTTTACCTTGAAATACAATTCCGAAATCGTCAGCTGAAGAATTAATTGGTGATTTCAAATTATCAACAATCCAAAACCCTTCTTCGTTTCTAATCGCTCTATAAATATCTAAACCGCCCATTCCAACTCGGGAATCAGTAGAAAAGTATAAATTTCCATCCTCTCTAATATAAGGAAAGACATCTTCGCCATCAGAATTAATTGATGGTCCTAAATTTTTAGGTTTACTCCATGCCTCGGTAACACTTGTTCTTTCACAAAACCAGATATCGTTTTTCCCGAATCCACCTTTTAAAGATGCAGAAAAATACAACTGTAAGCCATTTGCAGAAATGCTAGGATGACCAACACTTATAGAATCAGCAAGAATTCTAAGCTTAGTACTTTTAATCCACTCTCCACCTCTACTTTGAGATTCGACGATTTGACAGCCTAAATTCTTGCCTTGTTCTCTTTTACAAGATGTAAAATACATCGTATTTTTATCTTTAGAAAACGAAGGTATACCATCATCAAAAGAACTATTTATTGTTGTATCTTCTAAAGGTAAAATATCACCCCATTTACCAGTTCGATCTTGCTTTACAGAAAATATATCGGTATAAATCATTCCAGAAGAAGGATTCACTTTCTTAGAGTTTTCACTTTCGCGAGACGAAGTAAAATATACTAATGTATAGTCATCGTTTGCATATGCAGGACAAAATTCATTTTCTTTTGAATTTATTGCTTTCATTGGTTCAACAATATATCTATTCGGATTTGCTGTCCAATCTTTAGCTTTTGAACACGATAAAATACTTGTATCTGCACGTTTATCGTTTGGAACCAAACCTTTATACTGTTGAAAATACGTTAAAGCGTCATCATATAAGCCAAGTTTTAATTTTGATTCGGCTAAATAATAAAAAAGTAAAGGATTTTTATTTTTCTTTCGAATAGATTTTTGGTAATATTTTGCAGCCTTTTTCGGTGAATTCATTATTCTATAACATTCTGCAGCTTTGAACAATCGTTCGGATAGTTTAACCTCATTTTTTGTTTTTTCAATTGCATTTTCATAGAGAATAGAGGCACTAAAAAATTCACCTCTCTGAAATGCATCATCGGCCTTTTTCTCTAATTTTGATTGCGAAGAACAAGCTATTAGCAGTAAAAGTATTAACGAGGAAATAAAATATTGTATATTATTTTTAAAACTCACAAAGAAAAAATCTTAATTTAAATAGCTAAACGTATTAAAAGTAATTTATTGCAAAAGTATTAAATATTTAATGGATTCATGCCATATTACAGTTTAGAATATTCTGCAATAAAATCCTTATTTGGCAAAATCCCTAAATTATCGACAGATAGATTCGGTTTTATTCCAGAAACGAAATACATATCTATTAAGCCTTTATTTTTTGCTTCTATTTTTCCCCTAGGAATACATGTAAAAAAATCTTTTACATATTCATAAGTGTCTCCTGAAATATTAACCTTATTAATTTCGCCCGAGGTTTCCATTCTACTTGCTGTGTTTACTGTATCACCCCATATATCATAGGCAAATTTCTTTTTCCCAATAACACCTGCGATTAAATTACCTGTATGGATTCCTATCCTTAAATCCCAAGTTTTTAGACCTTCTTGCTTTTTTTTGATATTTGTTTTTTCAATATATCTAACAATATCAAGACCTAATAAAACGACATCTATTGGATTACTATTATTACGCATTGGGATACCACCTGCACACATATAGGCATCACCAATTGTTTTAATTTTTTCGACATAGTGTTCTTCACAAAACTCCTCAAATTTCGAAAAATATGTAGCCAATTCTCGCACAATTTCTTGTGGGTGCATATTTTCGCAAGTTTTAGTAAAACCCTGAAAATCTGAAAACAAAACAGTAACTTTCTTATAAAACTGTGTTTTAGCTTCTCCATGAATCATTAACTCTCGAGAAGTTTCTTCGGGTAATATATTTTTCAACAAATCTTCAGAACGACGTTTTTCTGCTTCAATTTCTTGCTTTTGTTTTTCTATTTCATCTTTTTGATACATCAATTCCTGATTCATGTCTTCAAGAGATTTTGTAGAAGAAAAAAGAAAATCGTTTTTTATTCTTAAACGTTCTAATTCAATAAGCTTTGTTTTAATAATATTATTTTCACCTCGTAATTTCTTGCATTTTCCAGATACTTTACAAAGAAATAAAATTTTAGAAGAAAAATAATCTTTATTACAATAATCTGATTCAGATATAATATCGATAAATTCAAGCTTATTATCAATCAACCTCTCGATGCTTTGCTCATTATCAATAACTATTACAGGAATAAAATCGAATCTAGAGATTTCCTTTATTTTTTTTAAAAATTGATTGATATAGTTTTTTTCTTGAAGACGAATTACAAAGGTATCTACGGGAATAGATAAAGATTCAAGTTTTATAAAATTAGATGAATTATATATTGTGAACTGCATCAATTCGTCGAAATCGTTATAATGAGATTTCACAAAATCAAGGGTACATTCACTATCAATAATTATTATATTATAGTTCATTTATAAACTCGATTATTTATGTGACGAATAAATCAATACAAAAATAATCTAATTAAGAAGTAAATAAAAATAAATATAGATTATTTACGAAGCTGGCTAACGACCAGTTCCTATGTTAAAGAATCTATCTGCAGGATGATGAACGTATTGCCAACTTCTACCACCTTTAGGAAGTGCTAAATCGTGAATCTCAACTGCTAATGTTATTTCGTGAGTTCCACCTGTAGCCATCGTAGCATTAGAAACAGTCATGTCATAACTATAACATACTCTCCAGTTTTGTTTTCCATCACGAGAGTATTTTATTATACCTAACATAAAAACAACTGCATCAAAAGATTTTTTCTCAACGTTTTTAAACGCTTTTCCAATATCAACTTTTTTAGCAAATTGTTTTCTTACCCAAACACCTGTATACAATTGAGACATAAAAGATAATTTAGCTGGTATAACACCATTTAAACCAAATGATATAGTTTTGAATCCAGATTCATCAGTATTAAAAAGATTTTTTGATAATTTTTGATTTTCGTATAAAAGACCTGGTGCCAATAAAAAGTAACTATTATAGAAAGAGTTTCTATTAACTCTTATTACAGAATACCATTGAGCATTAACCTTTAATGGAAGTTTTGCTTTACTATTTGGCAAATAACCATTATCAGGCTCATTTATATGAAAAAACGATATTCCTATATTATTTGTAGCTATTGGTTTAGTAGATGTTTTCATTATATTGAAACGACAAACAGCACCAGCACTAAAATCTAAAAAAGGTTTATTTCTACCAACTGGAGCGACAAACTCTGTTTGATAAATATTCCCTAAGCGAGGATCTAATTGATCTGGCATTACAAGACTATTGTAACGAACATTTTGCGTACCATAAGCACCAGATAAACCCAATTGGAGAATAACATCTCGAGAAATACCAATGCGTTTAGCATATTGTAATCCAACCTGATTACTCATTAGAAAAGCTTCGCCTTTGGTTGCAGAAAGTATATTTAAACCAAAAGCACCGTTCAAAAATTTCACATCATAAAACTCAACCATTAAGTGAGTTGACATATAATTACCAGGAATATTAGTCCAAAATTGACGATTAGTTAATACTGTTCTTAAACCCGGATTTATACCAGTAAATGCTGGATTATAATATGCTTCCTTGAAAAAAAACTGTGAGAAGTTGGGATCCTGTGCTTCTGCTTGGAATAGTAAACCTGTGAACAGGAAAAGTAATAAGTAAAACTTCTTCATAAAGGCTTATATATAGTATAAAAATTATTTTCTTATATAACAAAAGTCAATCCGTAACACAGAACCTACGTATGCAAACTTATGAAATTTTATCAAATATCACATTAATTCAAGAATATTTTTACATTTTTTTGAAACCTTTTTTAAAAGGCGCTAATACACAGGTGTATAATGGTGATATACTTATAGATAAAAATCCTTTAAAAGAATAACCAAAAACTTTTTGACTATTATGCAACTATTTTTAATTAAAAAATGTCTTGTCACTAAGTGACAAGTGATATATTTTTGTGAAATTTAAATTTCACAAAAAAAACATATCACAACATGCTTATAATTAAGTATTAATCGTAATTTAGCAAATTATATAAATTATTATTCATGAAGAATAGTTTTAAAAATATCATCTTTTTGTTGCTTTTAATGGCGGTAAATGTTGCATATGGACAATTTGTTCCTATCACTAATTGTCCGACGATTAAAATAAACTCTGGAAATCCTACATTTCCTTTCCCACAATTTTTGGAATATGCTGCTGGAAAATCATTGGCAAAAAACAATGCCGAAGGTGTTACCCATGCCGATATGGAAAAGACAATGCGCGAGGCTTACGAGATTATGTCTCATCGTTGTCGTTTAACGGGACAAACATTTTGTGGTGTTCCCTATATAAATTTCAATAACTCAACGGTTCCCCATAATTATAACACATTCGTTTCTGAAGGTGATGGTTACATGCTTATAGCAGCAGCTATGTTTGCCGATCAAAACACATTTAATGGACTTTGGATGTGGATTCACGACAACAGAATGAGCAGAATAAAAAAATATAAAGATTGTACCGATTTAAGACCTACTCAAAAAACAGGCGAATATATAGCAGGTTGGAAATGCGATGAAACTACCGCTGCAAATGATGGAGATACTCACTCGGCTTCCGATGGAGATTTCGATATAGCTATGGGCTTATTAATCGCATACAAACAATGGGGAGAATTTATGTACCATAATGGGACTTTGGTTAAAGATGCATGTGGAAATCCAATTTCATACAAATTAGCTGCAGAAAAAACCATTAAAGCATTGGTTGATACGATTCCCGACATTATGAATAATGGAGCCTTTGCTGGATATATGAGCGGAGTAATTGGGGTCGACGGTTATGTAAAAAGCGGGAATACGTGGGGCGAATTAACTATGTGGCGAGCTACACAAGCCACATATCCATGGGCTAAAAGTCTTCCCACGCTTGGAGGTAATTATGGATCACATTATATCGATTATAATTCACCTGGCTATTTTAATCAATTTGCAAAGTTCTTAACTACCGATGGAAATGGTAATGCATGGCAAATTAACCAGTTTAAAAGGGCAGAAGCATCTTCCGATTTTTTGGTAAACGAAGCATATAAACAAGGATATATAGCATCTATCGGAAAAGTTAATTGTGCAACCGATGGAACGTTTACGTTTACTTCGTTTAACTCGGGCGAAGACTTTCGGTTTGCATGGAAAAGTCTAATTGGGTATTTATGGCAGGGAAATCCTACCACATCTTGGGATCCAGTTAACCATCAAGTAAAAGCTGGAGGAAATACATTTGAAAAAGATATGGCAATTAGACATGCCACAATGCTAAGAGAACCTAAAGCTGGAGGCATTGTGAGATGCAAAAAAATGGGTGCTTCTCCCGATCCCGGACAACCACTTTGGTGGGGAGTTGCTCAAATTCCACAAGGTTGGGATTTAAACGGAAATATTTTAGAACAAGCTGGGTCAAATTATGCTCTAGGAACAGGATCAATTTCTGCAGTTGCTTCAGAAAACCTAGAACTACTTTCCGATATGTATAGACAATCGGAATTGGTTTGGGACGACGCTTCTACAGAATCAAAAAACCTAACAGACGACCAACGATATATTCAAAGTACACCGAAATATTTTCATGGAATATTTCGTGTTTTGGGTTTACTTACAAATTCGGGAAACATGCATGCACCGGAGAAAATGGTACCTGCTGCAAACATGAAAGTATATATGTCTGTCGATAAAACCTATGCATATCAAGAAGATAAAATTGAATACAAAGTAAGTTATCGTAATTATGGTAGCTTAGATGCGCAAGGAGTAAAAATAACGACTGTATTAGACAACGATTATCAATTTGTAAGTGCATCAGACGGTGGAACAATTTCTGGGAAAACAATTACTTGGAATATTGGTAAAGTAACTGGTTTTAAATCCGGAGGTCTAGCTGCTACTATGGATTCGCTATCATTTATCGTTATTGTAAAAGATACTTTGAATAAACGAGTTTGTCTACAAAGTACATTAACGGCAACAAATTGCGAATCATGGACAAGCAACGAATATCCAAATAGAGCCTCATACACAATGGAGCGCAATTGTGTTGATATTTTAGCAAGTCGTTCTTTATTAATTAAAAAAACAGCTAATCGAAAAGACATGAATCCAAACGACATTGTAAAGTTTACAATTGACTTTGAGAACAAATCTTCAGCCGATTCGTGGTTAAACGGTGGTCGTAAAAATGTCTATATGTCTTATGGCAACTATTTACCAGCAATAAATGATAATGGCGATTGGTCAAACACATCATTCTATCAATTTTACAGATTTTGGCATGATGGTTCTGAGGCATACATAAACATGAAAAATTATCGTGTATCGTATTTCATGAATGACATTAATAAGGGATTTCAATCGGCGACTAACCCAAATGGGTGGCTTTTTGGCGTTGATAATCAGAATGATATGGACAAATATGGATACAATCCAACAACAGGTCCAATTACATTTGCCTACCAAAAAATACCTGCAGGCGAAGATGCTAATGGAAAATGGAATCAAAGAATTATGATTCAGTTTGCAGATGTTTTAACTGCACCATCAACTCATGTTTATGACAAATTAGATAGCAAATATTTACTTCATAAGGGCGTTTTTGGTCCAGGATTTATTCGTTCTAGACTTTATACCAATCCTGCAACAAACATGAAAGCAAAAGTTTCGGATGATTGGTCTTATGATGCAAAACTCCAGAATATTGACTTGGCTGCTCAAGGTTCACTCTTTTCCCCAATCACACCAGGTTGGGCAGATTATTCAAATCCGAACTTGGCAATAAATAATTATGCTCGTCATTCTTGTAGCCCTAATGTCGACAATTTCGATAGAATATTAGTCGAAGAATTCGATGGATATACTTGGAGAAGAATTCAAGGACGTGGTCCACTTCCCGGAAAAGAAGCTTATAATGTTGTAATTGTCGACACAATTCCCAAACAACTAAAATGGAAAGGTTTTATTGATACCATTGCATTAACAAAATATGCAACTTATACACCAGCCCCAACAGGTGCCAACTATACAGGTATTGTAAAATGGACAATTGATGAAATGTTGGTTGGAGAAACTGGAAATTTGGTTTATGAAGCAATTGCCAACGATATTAATTGCCCTACAGGTCCTGATGTAAATTTTTCGAATTCAGCATGGATTTCTTCACAAACAGATTCTCCCGATTCATCGAAAGTAAATTTAAAAACGACTTGTGTTGCATTACCGCCGATAATCGATCCTCAGGCTTCGTTGTTTAAATTCGCAAGCAAAGCTACTGCAACAACTGGCGACAACATCACCTATAAATTAAAATATATAAATACTGCCGGTACTGTGATGGTTGGTAATTTATCGAGTCAAACTGGTTGGAAGAAACTTGGTACAGGAAATTTACCATTAGCTAAAGGTTATTTCTCTGGAGATCCTAATGCAAATACTGGAGTACCTGCACCATATTTCTTTTCGAACGATAAATCATATGGTTTAAATGGAACTTTAGAAACTACATGGGATTGTGGTAATAGCAGTGTTTTTTACTTGGTATTCCGTTATACGTCTGGAACTCCTTACCAAAGCGATTTTAAAGGAGTTTGCTTAAAGGTAACTCCTCTTCCTGCTGGTCAGGGAACTATTAAGTTCGAAGTTCTCGATGGAACAACGGTTATTGCTACCGAAACTGCAAATACATCGTATCCAACAAATGCAGCTGGAACTTTTAATCCCATTAACTTTAAAATTAAGTTACTAGCAAATAAAATGTATGTTTATGTAAACGATACAGAAACTGTTTTAAAATCATATTCTGGATTATTAACCACAACACCTGGATATATTGGCGTTTACAGCGGTAGCGGAGGAAATCAACAAAAAATGACAGCCTTCAAAACGACGTATGATTATGCCTTCGATATAAAACTTTTTGACAATTTACCTGTCGAACTTGGCAACATTACTAGTATTTCTAATAGTGGCGTTTGGGATCAAACAAAGAAAACAATTACATGGCCAGTCGTTCCTGGGCCAATGAAACCGAACGATTCACTGGTTTATACCTTTAAAGCAGATGTCGTTTCCTGTAATAAATTTATTACAAATCTAGGAATAACTACGGTTTATGGGAAAGACACCCTAAAAGTATTAAATACCGTTACCTGTGGTGGCACTCCCCTCTGCTCCGCTCCCACCAGTGTCACTATAACAGCAAGTCCAACGGGCTCGGTCTGCGATGGCACAACGATAGCATTAACAGCAGCAGCCTTACCAACAGGAACATCATGGATGTATGCATTT
>Ga0302288_1000174_pt1 | contig 60466 bp, 41 predicted proteins | sample III_Fen_N1_1_FD_194549 | JGI IMG/M metagenome (GOLD analysis project Ga0302288, IMG submission 194549) | Peat permafrost microbial communities from Stordalen Mire near Abisko, Sweden - III_Fen_N1_1 | ecosystem: Environmental > Terrestrial > Soil > Wetlands > Permafrost | place: Sweden: Abisko... | reverse complement strand
CAGACACTTACACAGGGTTATGACCTACATTTTAACCTTCAGGTTGGGATTTAACCCCTGTTGTACTACAACCCCAATTATACGTCACAATTACACCCCCGTTCTTATAGTCACCCCGACAAATGACCCCAAAAAAGGATTGAAACTTCGGTTTCAGTCCTTTTTTCTTTCCAATTAAAAAATAAAAACATGCCAAATAGCCTTAGGGACTAACAAATGTTTTTTTTACATTTGCGTAACGAGTCTGAATTGTTTGCCGTTTCAGAAAGCTCCTACATTTTACGTCAAATACCATGCGCCCCAAATTCCGCCATGCATTTGCAGTGATAGCATTTCTAATTTTAAGCAGTTCGCTTTTTGCTCAAAGTGAATTCGTGCCTGGTTATATTTATACGATACAGAAGGATACTCTAGCCGGCTGGATAAAGTATCAAGATAATGTGACACTGGCTCAAGGTTGCGACTTCCGGCAAACACCAACAGGACAATCCGACCATTTCGGGTTGAATGAATTAACTGGCTTCCAACTTGATAAAGAAAACCGGCATTTCAACAAACGTAAAGTAGAGTATTTGAGGTCCAAAAGAGAAGTTTTTCTCGAAAAGGTAGTCAGTGGAGCGTTGGAATTGTATTATTGGCAGGATTACAATATTGGAGAAGTATTGTACATGTCAGTGAAAGGCGATTCCATGTTGATTCCGTTTCCCTATAACCAATACGAAGGCTACGTAGGCAATGACTATGTCCGTAGAAGGGAAATCATTACAAGCACCAATCATCGGGATACATTGCTGAAATACATGCCTGACAGACCCGACCTCTTTCAAGATATTACTCAAATCAAGAAGCCTAAGTTGGCAAATATGATTCCACTGTTTGCGAAATACAATAATGTGGAACCAATTGCTGTTAACCATGTTGCTGTCGAGACCGTTAAAAAAACGTTCTCAATGTATATCACTCCTGGAATTACGAATGCGGATTTTGAAGTAATCAGTTCAACTGGGATTGATTATTATGGCGGTGCCACCCTATCATTTGATTTTCCGGGAGCGTATGATCAATTAGTGGTTTTTGCTGGGCTCTACAAACGCCTCTACAATGGAAACCCAGTTTTTAGGGATTACAATTACCAATATAAAATACCCATCGGCCTGGAATATCGTTTTTCTGGAAGACTATTGAGACCTTTTGTTATCCTGGGATCCGATGGTTTGATCAACCGGAATTCAATCCGTTTTATTCTTGCGCCTGGAGCAGGACTTAATTTGAAAATCCTCAACAACCTTTCCCTTTCGTTTCGTTACAATTACGACCTAGACATGAACATGAGCACTGACCAAGTCAAATTGGTCAACTTTAAATTCAAAAAACTTGGTAAATCAGAGACGCTTGGATTGCAATTCAAGTTCTAATGACATCCAACTTCCTATAAAAAAGAATCCCCAGTCGCCCGGGGATTCTGAAGTTTAGAGAACGGATTGATCCGGCAACAACGGACCAGAATTCAACATCATGCTTTCGGGATCACCGACAGGCTGAAAGGATGAATCCAATGTCAGTGAAATTTCATTATCCAGTTCCACTCGATTTACCTGTGGAAATTCGTACGGTTTTTTATTAGTAGTTTTCATAGTGCAGGTTTGTGTTTACTGGTTAATAACAACTTTCTTCGTGACTTGAACGCCTTGTGCGACAACGTTCACCAAGTAGATACCCGGAGCAAAACGTTTACTCAACACGGTATTGGCTGAACTCGTGGCAAACGAGCCCAACTGTTGCCCCAACGTACTGTAAACCGAAACCTTGGCATTATTGTCGGCCGTGCCGATCAAACGAACCTGAATTTGGTTGTCGCTGTTGCTGAACGCGTCAGCACTGGCTGTATTCACGTCCTTCAAGGAAGTCGGTGCGTTGGCGGTGATTACGATGGTAAAGCGGTCTGTCGTCGTTGCAACATCAGAGGTGAAGTCATACTCGGAAGAGTCTTTCAATTCCTTTTCACAATTCTTGATTTTGTCTTTCAAAATCACACGTAAACTATCGCCCAAGTTCTTCATTTCAAGAACCTTCAACTTGAAGTCACCCTTCTTGCCGGTGCGGAATCCAAGTGCCAAAGTTTTGGTTCTTCCGTCATGCTTCAATCCATTGATGGCGAGTTCTTCGTTGCCGTTCATGGTGAAGATTTCGGGGAAGGAATCGATACCATTTTTCATTTTGTGGGAGTCGAAACGGTCTAATTCATCGGATGCCAATTTATACAAACCGATCAATGTCTGATCCTTAGCCTTACCATTCGTGATTTGCAAACGGATACAAGGTAGCGTATCGACTTCAGCACTTCTCAGTTTCACACTGGCTTGATGGGAACGGTTAACTTGCTTGAACGCCACTGTTGAGGTCCCCACAATATGTGTTTTCACCCAGAAAGCCTGCATCGGTGGTATGAATCCAGTAACAGGGCCATTGTTGCTACCAGACACATAGGAAGCTCCCTCATAGTTGTAGGTATCGAATGCCATGGCACTTAAGTCCGAAGTCAAAGTACGGTACCAAATACTTGGTTCAATAGCCGTATTGTCTGCCACAGCCAAGGTCGCGAAGGAAGGATATGGATTGCCTATCAGATTGAAACCTCTGTAACTGTTGGTGGAACCGGAGCGAGTGATATCGATGTTGATATCTCCCGTACGAATTGTTCCAGCAAATTGCAACGTCGTATTGTCTTTCATTCTAGCCACATATCCGATACCAGAAGTCAAAGGAACATCATCCGTTGTGATGGCTGAATATCCATTACTGGCTTCCACCCATGACCAGAATTTATTTCCGGTAGATGGCGCAAACACTGCGCTTGTTGCGCCGGTAACAGGGCTGGAAACATACCAGAAACGTCCATTCGGCAAACCTGTACCAGAGTTGGTGCTTCCGGTGAGGTACTGTTGAACGTTGTATGTACCACCAGTGCCGCTCAAAGAAGCCGGTGAAAGCAACGTACCAGTACCAGTCGCATCGGACAGCAGATTCAATGTTCCACTGTTGGAAAGTGTCGTGCTTACGGTCAGTTGTTTGGCAGCACTAAGATTTAAAATGGCACCCGGATCAATCGTAAGATTCGAAACGGTGGTATTGGCTGAAATGGTCAACCCAGCAGTATTGGATACTGTAAGGGATCCGGCTGATGTTACTAAAGCGCCAGGAACTTGTGATACAGAACCATTGAAGATATAATTTGCAGCAGCATTCAACGTTTTGGTACCCGAAGTGGTCAAGTTACCATTCACACCGGCGGCCAAGGATGTCTGCAATGTCGCACCACTGTTAAGTGTAAAGGTGGCAGTACCATCAATGACCTGGTTGCCAACATTAAGAGTAGAGCCACTATTGACAATGATATCCCAAGCAGGCAATACAGTGGAAGACGTTTTTGTATAGGTTTGTGCTCCTGCTTTAGTAAATTTCAACGTGGTTGAACCTGTTGCACCTTTGGTAAGAGAACCTGTAGCACCAATATTCAAATTACCACCCACATTAAAAATAGCGTAGCTACTTGCAAAATTATTGTTGCCATTTAATGTTCCATTAACGACCAAATCCCCGCCAATATCAAATTGTGCATAACCACCTCTGCTACTACCATTGGATGTTAATGAAGCACCGTTCCCTATAGTCAAGTTTCCTTGAATGATTGTCACATAAGTTTGATCCGCAACAGGAATACTGGACAGACGATTCAAGGTATTATTAGTAGTATTGATTGTTACATTTCCAGAGATTGTTTGGACGCCAAATAGGACCAAACTAGCGACCGTTTGCGCTGGGCAATCCCAAGTGAAATTACAAAAATTTTGGGTCGTGTTTGAAACTCCAGCTGATGTAACACCTGTCACCTTACAAGTTGAACCTATATTCCATGTGGCTAACGGCAATGATCCACCGTTAAAATTGTGTTCATAGGTTCCATTTACTACTAATGTTGATCCCAAAGTTGGCTGTGCTGTTGCTTTCAACGTTGAACCAGCCGCAATAGTTGTAGCAGGAATTGTTATGACACCATTGATAGTAACAGTATATCCTCCCATAACAGCAACACCAACAGCAGAACTTGATGGTGAAGATGTAGCGCTTATCCAATTCGTATTATCAATCGAACTTTCCCAAGTAGATGCATCACTCCAATTACCAGTTGCTTTTGAACGGAAATTATCGGTTAATGAAGTTCCATTCTGTACAGTAACTGTATAGCCCTGTTGGTTGATCCCGTCTTCAGCGGTAACAGTATAAACAATTGGGGATGTAAAATCTTGAGCTACTGCAACAGCCGGATTTACAGAAGCATAGTCCGATGTTGTTATGGTCGAAGGTGTCAAACTACTTAAGGCTGTACCCTGCGGCATATAGACCAGTATCGTATGAGCTCCTTCATTTACAGACGAACTAACTTGACCAGTAATGTTAAAGACTGTAATTGCTTTAGAGATACTTAATGTCCGAACGCTTGAGGAGGCAGCCGACTCATTGGAGGAGGGAACCGTACCGCCATTTCCATTGGCAATTACTTTATAAGTGTATGATGTATTCGGATTCAAACCAGTAATCAGCTTGCTGGTTGAATTAGCAGCCAGTGTATTATCAGTAGATATTAAGGTTGCACCTTGATAAATGTTAAGAGTATATCCACTTTCTCCACTAACATCCGCCCAATTGGCCGTAAAACCTTGATTGGTTATAGAGGATGCGTCAGAAGGCGTTGGTGTTGCAAGTTTTACGGTAATGGCTCCCAACAATGATCCTGAAAAAAGTGCTCCATCACTCGATTGAATGCTATAATTGTAGGTACCGGCAATAGTCGGTGATCCTGCAATTGAAAGGGTTTTATTTTCAGGAGTTTCTACCTCATTGATTCCAGTCGGAGTCGTTACAGAGCTACCTGACCAGGCAATGGAAGCTGTTACTGCAGTACCACCCCATCCATAAACAATACTACCAATAGAACTTCCAGCACTGACCGTTTGCGTTGCGGAACCACTGGATAGACCAATGGAAGGCTCGGTTCCCACCGTGATTTCAACGGCAACCGCATTGCTCTTTAAGCTTGAGCAGGTACCATTGACCAAACAATAATAATACAACGTTCCAAGCGAAGTCGTTGGAGGTGTGTAACTAGAACTGTTCGTTCCTACTGCAACATCGTCGCCTGAAGTCGCATTAGAATTATCGGTGCTACTGTACCATTGATAGCTGAGTCCGCCACCACTTGCTGAAACAGAAAGTGCAGATGCCGAGGTATATTGCGCATAACTTGCTGCTATTGGCTGAGTATCGATACTCGGTCCAGGGGTTGTATTTACGGTGATGGATGTTTCAACTGGATCTCCGCAATCGGCCGTAACTCGAGCGTAATATGTTCCGGGGCCTACATTGGGCAGCGTTGTGCCAATACCCAAATTGGAACCCGTTCCACCTGTGCCAGTCCACCAGGTAATGATGGGATTGTTGCCTGTCACGCCGTTGGCGGTAAGTGTTTGAGTAGCCGAAGCACAAATCGAAGAACTCGGGGCTGTAATGGAAGTTATTGCAGCTGGCGGACATGCTGAAGCGACGGTGAACGTGATATTAACATTACTGTTGACTAAATATTTGCTGGTGCTAGCACTACCTGTATTTTTAGGGTACACTCGAACCCTAAATGTGGCTCCGGATGCTACTGCTATGTTTTTTGATCCGAATGTCTTATGGTTGATGACAGGACCAGTTGCATTTTGTGAAAGGTTAGTTGCACCATCATCCAAAGATGTTGAAGTCACAAAATCATCGGTTGAATATTTGATTTGGGCATATATGCTTGTTGTTCCTCCACCTGCAATATACATATCGATCGTAGTAACATTCAAATTATATGAAGCGGCTGCAGTAATGGCATATTCTACATAAATTGTTGAAGTAAAGTTTTGCGGTATGGCACGTGTTCCATCAGTAGTCTTTACACGTTGGCATGCTGCATTATCCCAACCCCAAGATGATGAATAACCAATTGATGTGAGACCACTTTGAGTTTGACTTGCAGCTGAATATCCTGTACCAGATGACGGAGCAGTGACATTTAAACCAGCTGCAGCTGTTAATAGCCATTGTACTGTTGTTGCCTGAACTGAGCCTATCCCAAGTAATAAAAGCATTACGAGGGCTGCCATTCGTAAAAATCGTTTTTTCATAGCATTTCAATTAGAGGTTTAGGTATTATTAGATTTCAAAATTCAAGGTAGATTCGGCACACCAGCGGAACTCATCGCAAAGATGCTTTGCGAGATATACAAACATAATTGATCCTATATTTAAATATGTATACTATTAACCAAAAAAGGTGGAAAAAATGATTATTTAATTACTTATTAGTGTGCGTTTTACACTAATACATTAGTTTTCTTGGATTAATTTTTGGAACTTTATGCACCCAAATCCACCCCCATGAAAATCACCTTCCTCGACACCTACTCCATCGGCAATGCCGACCTTACCGCACTCAGCAAATTGGGCGAGTTCAGCCGATACGAAACGACTTTGCCGGAACAAGTCGTGGAGCGATGCATCGATGCCGACGTTGTCATCACCAACAAAGTCAAGTTGTTACGCGATGAATTGGAGGCGTTGCCGAACTTGAGACTCATCTGCATCGCCGCCACCGGAATGAACAATGTGGACTTGGAGTTTGCCGCCCAAAAAGGCATTATCGTTAAGAATGTCGCCGATTATTCCACCAACAGCGTGGCCGAGCTTACTTTCGCCATGGCGCTTAATTTGATCCACCACCTCCCCTACTACGACCATTATGTAAAGTGGGGAGCCTATTCCGAAAGTAGGCTCTTTACCCATCATGCAAGGCCCTTTTCGGAGCTCAGGGGCAAGAAGTGGGGAATCATCGGAATGGGAAACATTGGGAAACGAGTGGCTGAAATCGCTACTGTATTCGGTGCTGAAGTGGCCTATTATTCGACCTCCGGGAAGAATCTCGATGCAGGCTATCCGCATATGGGTCTGGATGATTTGCTGAGGAATTGCCAAATCGTAAGCATTCATGCCCCACTTTACGAAATGACACAAAACCTTTTGAACTACGAAAATCTCTGTTTGATGCAGCCGGAGGCCTTCCTCATCAATGTTGGTCGGGGTGGTATCGTGAACGAAGTGGATTTGGCAAGGGCGTTGGGTGAAAACAGGTTGGCTGGTGCCGGGGTGGACGTGTTCAGCCAAGAACCGCCGACGATGGACAACCCGCTGCTGGCAAAAGATATCGCGGACAAATTGTTACTGACGCCCCATCTGGCTTGGGCATCCAAGGAAGCGCGCCAACGATTGGTCGACAATATTGTGGAGCACATCCAGGCAATGCTATAAGGCGGCGACGAGCTGACGAAGTTTGGTTTCAGCCAATTTGAGATTGAAGCGGTAATTGATGAGGCGGGTGTTGGAACTCATGAACTTTTCCTGGGCCAAATGCACTTCGAGGGAATTGGTTTCCCCCAGTCGAAGGCGTTGGATGCTGATTTCCAGGTATTCCTTGGTCATCAGGTTGTTTTCTTCCTCGATGTTGAGCAAGGCTTTCTGATTGTCGAAGTCGTTGAGGGCATTCTGCAAGGCTAGGTTCATATCTTGCTGAAGTCGTTCCAAATCGGCTTGCGAGGATTCGACATTGAGTTCAGCCACCTTTTTCTTGCGATTGCTTTCGCCGCCTTGGTAAATGGGAATGTTGATGGAACCGGTGATGTTCGGGCCCAGGGTGGTTCGATCGGTGCCGGCACTGTTCAGGTCGTTGGATCCGGAAAAGGCATAATTGGCGCTGAAATCGATGGTGGGCAGGTAGTTGCTTTTGGTTTCCTTCAGGGTCAATTGATTGATTTCCAGTTGCTTTTGAAGGGCCAACAGGCTGGCATTGCTGGAGTTCAGCTTTTTAAAGAGGTCCTCCCGATTGGGTTGGTACTGGTCGGGGATGGAATCACCCACTTCCAGAGCAACTTCGGCGTTTCGGGCAAGCAACGTGTTCAAAGCTCGCTTGGATTGACGGATGGCGAATTCCTGCGAGATGGCAGTTTCCAAGACTTCGTTCAAATCGGTTTTGGCCTGGAGCAAGTCGGATTTGGACATGGCGCCTGAATTGAAGCCCGTCTGGGCAATGGTGACACGTTCCTGATTGTATCGGATGGTCTGTTGGACGGAAAGCAGCTGCTGTTGGAGTCGAATCAAGTCGTAATAGGTCGAGATGACCTCGTACATCTTGGCCTGGACGGTCTCGCGGAAACGGATGTCGCCAAGCGAGGCGGCTTCTCGGAGCTTCTGGCGGGTCACAAACATCTTGCCTCCGTCATAGAGGGTCCAATCCAATATCAGATAAGCGGAACCTCCGAGCAAGGTTGTACCGCTGTTGACGGTGCCAGCAGAGGGAGAAACAGTGCGCGTTTTGTCATTTGTCAAATTGGTCGAGCCATAGAGGGATACCGTGGGCAGCATGCCTGCATTTCCGGCCGTATTGTTGGCTTGGGCTACTTGCGACTCGTTTCTGGAAATGCGGATGTCGAAGTTGTTCTTAAGCGCGGTGTCAATGGCGTCCTCGAGGGTCAGTTTGGATTGGGCAAACGAGGCAGTCGCCGCGAAAATGAGGACCAGACATGTCAGAATTCGTTTCATATCAATTCGATGGTTGATGAATTTTCTTGCCGGTGAGCATGGTGTACATTACCGGAATCACAAACAGGGTCAACATGAGGGCGAACATGAGGCCGCAAACAATGACAATACCCATGGATACACGGCTTTCGGCCCCTGCTCCCAAAGCAAGGGCGATGGGCAGTGCTCCGAAAATGGTGGCCAGCGAGGTCATCAGAATGGGACGGAAACGGCCGGAGGCGGCTTCGAAGGCAGCCGTTTGCTTGTCCATGCCGGTCTTGCGCTTTTTGTTGGCGAACTCCACAATCAAGATTCCGTTTTTGGTCACGATACCGATGAGAAGAATCATGCCGATTTCAGAAAAGATGTTCAGGGTCTGACCGAAAATTTTCAGGGAGATCATGGCTCCGGCCAACGCCATGGGCACGGTAAGCATGATGATGAGCGGGTCGCGGAAGCTTTCGAACTGGGCGGCCAAAATAAGATAAACCAGCAGCAAGGCCAACACCAACGAAAACATGATGTTGGAGGAACTTTCCGCGAAGTCTCTGGAAGAGCCCGCCAACGCTGTGTTGAACGAATCGTCCGTCAGCTTTTTGGTGATGCGCTGCATCTCGGCTATACCGTCGCCCTGTGTATATCCCTTGGACAAATTGGCTGAAATCGTGGCCGATTTGTAGCGGTTGTAATGGTACAGCATGGGTGGCGCACTGTTTTCTTCCATCTTGATGACATTGTCGAGCTGAACCATGCCTCCGTTTTTGGAGGGCACATAGAGCGAAGACAAATCGGCAGGGGCGTCGCGGTCTTCCCGATCCACCTGACCGATGATGTAATACTGTTTGTTGTTGCGCAGGAAATAACCGTAACGACTTCCGCTATAAACGGAAGAAAGGGCATCGGAAACATCTTTCTCACTCACACCGAGGCTGTTGGCTTTCAAGCGGTCCACCGTAACATTCAGTTCAGGCTTGTTGAACTTGAGGTCTACGTCCACGGTGCTGAAAACAGGACTGTTCTGCGCTTCGTCCATGAATTTGGACAGCACAACCTTCAACTTTTGAAAATCGAGGTTCTGCAATACAAATTGAACGGCCATGCCTCGGGAGTTGGAAGTGGTGATGGTCTGCTCCTGACTGGCCATGGCTTTGACATTGGGAAAGCGGCCGTAAATCCGGGTGAGCCGGTCGAAAATAGCCTGCTGCGAGGCTTTTCGTTGGGATGGATCGGTGAGGAACACCATGATGGAGCCGCTGTTCACGCCTGAATTCATACCGCCACCAAAACGCGTCATCACGAAACGGTTTTCGGGTACAGAATCCATGGTGGCCACGGCAATCTGGTTGATGAGGTTCTGCGTGGTGGTATATTCCATGCCTTCAGCCGCCTTGATGCTGGTACGGATGAAACTGTGGTCCTCTAGCGGCGGCGAATCCTGCTTCAAAGTCATGGACAAGCCAATGGTCAAGATCAAGCACCAAACCAAGATGAAGATGGAAACCCACTTGTTGCGAAAAAACATTTGCAGCAACTTGCGGTAACCGTTTTCGAGTCCAGCAAAAAACGGTTCCGTTGCGATATAAAAACGGTTGTGATGGCTGCTTCCACCACCTAAAACGACGTTGAGCACCGGGGTCAATGTAAGAGAGACCAAGGCTGAAATCAATACTGCACTAGCTACCACGACGCCGAATTCACGGAAAAGACGGCCGGTGAAACCCTGCATGAACATGACGGGCAGGAAAACCACCGCCAACGTCACCGAAGTGGAGATGACGGCAAAAAAGATTTCACGCGTTCCTTCGAAAGCGGCTTTCCATTTGTCCATGCCCTGCTCTCGTTTCTTGAAAATATTCTCAGTGACCACAATACCATCGTCCACCACCAAGCCGGTGGCCAGAACGATGCCGAGCAAGGTGAGTACGTTGATGGAGAAACCCGCCAGGTACATGATGAAAAACGTACCGATGAGTGAGACGGGAATGTCGATGAGCGGCCGGATGGCGATGATCCAGTTCCGAAAGAACAGGAAAATGATGAGCACCACGAGCGATATGGCGATGCCCAGCGTTTCGGCCACGTCCTTAACGGACTGGCGGACAAAGGTGGATCGGTCACGGGCGATTTCGAGCACCATCCCGGCAGGAATGGTTTGTCGGATCTGGTCCAAGCGCTTGTAGAACTCATCCGCAATCTGGATGTCGTTGGCACCGGGCAGGGGAATCAAAGCCAGCATGGTGCCCGTCGTACCGTTGATGATGGCGCCGGTTTCGTCGTTCTGCGGGCCAAGCACGGCCTCACCGATATCGCTGAGCCGAACCACTTGGTTGTCGTTTTGCTTGACAATCATGTTGTTGAAATCCTCTTCCGTCTCCAGTCGTCCACGGGTCTTGACCAACAATTCGGTGGCGCCACCACGGATTTTTCCGCCGGGCATCTCCACATTTTCGCGCACAAGAGCGGCCTTGACATCGGAAGCGGTCAAGTGGTAGGCTGCCATTTTGGACGGGTTCAGCCATAGACGCATGGCGGGTTTCTGTTGGCCGAAAATCTGTACGGAACTCACGCCGGGTATGGTCTGCAGCTTTTCCTGCAAAATATTCTCGGCATAGTCGCTCAGCTCGATGGTATTCATGCGGCTGCTTCGGGCAATGAGCATGATGATGGGATCGCCGTTGGCATCGGCCTTAGTGACGGTCGGTGTCGCATCGATGTCTTGGGGCAATTGGCGCATGGCCTGTGAAACCTTGTCCCGAACGTCGTTGGCGGCCTTTTCCAAGTCGGAACCAAGTTCGAATTCCACGGTGATGGAACTCTGCCCGACAGCCGATTGGGAAGATACGGATTTGATGCCTTCGACGCCGTTGATGGATTTTTCAAGAGGCTCCGTTATCTGTGATTCGATGATTTCGGCATTGGCGCCGGTGTACGAAGCTTGTACGGTGATGATGGGTGGGTCGATGGCGGGGTACAATCGCACACCTAAAAAGTTGAAACCGACGAAGCCGAGCAGAATGATGATGAGGCTCAGCACCGTGGCCGCCACCGGGCGTTTCAGGGCAAAATCGGACAGCGTCATTTGGAGTCGGTTACGTGGGAATACTGGAGCACATCGCCTTCCTTAAAGAATAGGAGACCCGAAACCACCAAGGTGTCGCCTGCATGAAGACCTTCGGTGACTTCAACCAGCGATTCCTTGCGGATGCCGGTCTTGACGGTGACAAAATGAGCTTTGCCTTGCTTGGCCACGATGACTTGCTTGTCTTGCTCCATCGGGATGATGGATTCGGTAGGGATGAGCAGCGCATGGGGGTTCGAGCCCAATTGGAGGTTGACATCGGCGAAGGCTCCCGGAATCAGGCTTGCGGCTGTTTGGGTGATGACGGCCCGAACTTTGAGGTTGCGGGTGGCATCGTCGATGCTGCGCTCGGTGGCAATGACGGATGCGTGGTAATTTTTTTGGCCGGAATAGAGGGAAAAGTCCACATTCATGCCGGGTTTGATGGCATCACCGTATTTTTCGGGTACGTAGAAGTCGAGTTTGAGACGGCTGCTGCGAATGGTCGCCAAGGTGGTGGAAGTGCTGACCACCGCGCCAATGCTGACATTGCGCAACCCGACGATGCCGTCGAAGGGTGCCAGGATGACCATCTTGCGGATGAGGGCCTTTTGAGCATCGATTTCAGCCAATAAGGAATTTACCTGCAGAAGCGATTGCTCGTATTCGTTCTGGCTGATGCCGTTGACTTTGATGAGTTCGGTCTGGCGCTTGTAGATTTGTTGCTGTAGGTCCAGCTGGGATTTGAGTTTTTTGAGTCCTGCCTGCAAGTCGTCGTCGAAAAGCTTGACTAGAATGGTTCCTTTGGATACGGCCTTGCCTTCGGGCAGATTCAGTTGCACGATGCGACCGGCTACTTCGTTCTTGAGTTCCACTTCGTCGTTGGAAAGTAGGGAACCGGTCACGGTGATCTCGTTCAAAAGCGTGGTTGGACGAACTACGAGAGCTTCGATTTTGCGTTGCCCGTCTCCTTTTCCCTTCCGTTTTTCTTCGGGCTTTTTATGCAGAAGCAATAGGGTGAGCGGCACTAAAATAAGAATCAGGATGGAGATCCTGACGATGGTTTTTTTCACAGGAGGGCAGTATAAAATTCAACTTTGAAACTACCTGCTAAGGTAATGATACCTTTTAGACCAAAAAAGGATGCAATCGTTTATTTACGATTTGAAATCATAATGTAATATTCATGGAAAAGATACCGGTCGAGTGCCCGCCTGCGTCGAACTTGCGGCGCATCACCGCCGTCCAGAGTATCGGTTTGCCGCCCTTGCGACGGACATCACCGACCATACGGATGAATCGGTTGGTACTTCGGCTGTTCTGAGCCATATTGATGATTTGCGCATCGTCGGTAAAGAATTCATGCACCATCAAAATGCGGACTGGCTTGTTCCCAGCGGACATAAAACTCAGCGCCTCGACAAGCAACAAAAGCTATAAGCTCTTGAATTTCATCAATTAAAGCTGGTCGTCGAATTCAAGACGCGCGGAATCCGGCAGCACTTTGCCGTCCAATTTGAAATTCTGCACATTTCTCAACACGAAGACCTTTCCTGCTGAAGGCTTTATCCGAACATTGCTGAACTGTACATCAGCGGCTTCGGACAGCTCAGCGCCCAGCGTGGCCGTGATTTCCATGTTGTCCACATGGATGTTGCTGATCTTCATTTCGGGCAAACCATTGAAATACATGGCGCGTCCGGCATTGCGGGAAACAATGTCCCGAACAAAAATATTGCGGAAGATGGGGGTTTCTTCCGAAACGGGTTGGGCCGCCGTGCTGCCTGTGTTCATACTTCCGTCCTCCATGGCTTCCGAAACGGATTTTCCACCATAATATAAGTCGAAAAGAAAGGAGTCGTTGACAATGTTCGTCATGCTGATGTGATCGACGTAGATATTTTCGACCACACCGCCACGACCGCGATTGCTCTTGAACCGCAGACCGACATCGGTGCCAATGAACATGCAGTCCGAAACAGAAATGTTGCGGATGCCGCCCGACATCTCGCTACCGACCACAAAACCTCCATGTCCTTGGAAAACCTTGCAGTTGTTGACGATGACGTTCTCGGTTGGCATGGCTCTTTTACGGCCTTCCTCATTCTTGCCCGATTTCAGACAGATGGCATCGTCGCCGACATCGAAGTTGGAATTGACCACCAATACATTCTTGCAGGACTCCAGGTCCAAACCGTCTCCATTTTGGGCAAAGGCCGGATTCCGAGCAAAAATACCGTCGATGATAACGTTTTCGCACATCATCGGATGGATGTTCCAGTTTGGTGAGTTCTCAAACAAAACGCCTTCCAGCAGGACATTCTTACAACTGATGAGACTGATCATGACCGGGCGGAAAAAATCCTTGATGGACTCCATATCTGCCAACGTCGGCTCACCTTGAAAGATACCAGGCATGCCGGTAGCCCAGTTCTCACCGCGCATGGCTTTTTCACTGGGCAACCAATAACTTTCATTCTTGAGGACACCTCCCGATTTGACAACGGCTCTCCAATAGGCCTCGGTCACTTTTGCTTTTTTGAGCGGGCGCCAAGCCTGACCGGAACCATTGATGGAACCTTGGCCGGTGATGGCGATGTTCACCAAATTGTGGGCAGAAACAGGAGACTGACAACGGTAGCTTTCAACACCTTCGTAATAACCTTTCACTAATGGATAGGCATCGAAATCGGTGGTAAACAAAATGAGCGCTCCTTTTTCGAGGTGCAGATTGATGTTGGATTGGAATTCGATGGGTCCGGTCAACCAGACGCCGAAAGGTACGTTCAGAGTTCCGCCACCCTTTGTCGACAACTGTTTCATGCCATCGGCAAAGGCTTTCGTGTTGAGCGTCTTTCCATCACCTATGCCACCACAATCAACAATGGAAAGGGTCGTGGCCGGAAAAACGGGCCGTTGCAACACAGGCATGTTGAACGGAAGGTCCTTGTATAAGCCGACATAGGGATTGACGGAAAAAACACTGTTGCTCAGGCCAGCCAGCAAAAGTGATAAAATTAGCGTTCGAGCGTTTATCATAGTTATGGAATGATGCATGAATTAAGTCCTACAAAGAAAACCAATGATGTTGAGCAGAACTAGGACAAATCACTTTAAAAGATGGGAGAAACAACCAAATTAAACAGGGAAGCACCTTTGGGAAAGGGAAAAAACTATCTTTGCAATCAACACGCAGCTTAAAGATTACCATGAATATCAAACTGTTTCTCACCACCTTAATCCTACTTCTGCTTTCGACGGCCCCTCGGCAGGCAGCAGCGCAACCGGTTTGTCAGTTTACCCACTATTCTACCGAAGATGGTCTGCCCCAATATACCATCATGGATATGATTCAGGATAGAAACGGGTTCATGTGGTTTGCCACTTGGGACGGTCTGAGCAAGTTTGATGGTTATGAGTTTCGCAATTACAAGGTTCAGCCAGGTGACAGTTATGTGATGCGCAGCAACCGCATCGAACGGCTATTCCCGGATAAATGGGGCAATATCTGGTTCAAATCGTACGACGGTGAGGCACATTGTTTCGACATCGAAAAAGAAACATTTTTTGGGATTCAACCGGTTCCTGGCTTGGGAGAAAGTACTTTCTTACTGAATACCATCAAGATCGCACCTTCGGGTAAGGTTTGGCTGCTATCCGAACAAAGCGGTTGCGTCTGCATCTTGGATGCCAAGTTCAATCGGCAAGCGTATAATCAGAATCTCGGCAACTTCTACGGTAAAGCCGTACACGACGTTTTTGAAGACCAATCCGGGAATTCATGGTTGCTCACAGACAATGGTTTGGGCTTGATTCCTCCCAACAAGACAAAACCTTTTTCTTATTTTACTGAAACCCGTACGGAACGGGAGACCGAGAAACAATCTTTTTTTGCAGCCTTGGAACGGAAAGAGGAGATTTGGTTCGGTTCCGGCAAAGGGCGCATCTGGAAATACAGGAAATCAGAAGGCAAATTCGCCCTGTTTCAACTTCACGTCAATTCCAACGTCATCGATTTCAAAACACTTCGTTCCGGTGACATTGTATTGACGACGGCCTTGGACGGATTTTTCCTTTACAACCATTTGACAGGGGTCACCACTGCCTTGCACCCTGCACCGGGCAGTAGCGCCGTTTTGGGGGACATCAACGAAATCTACGTGGACAGGCATGAGCAATTTTGGTTCAACACCTCCATGCACAACACGTACAAGTTGAATTTGAAGTCGGGAATCATCAAGAATTTTCACATAAGCACCGAAGACAAGAATGCCATTACATACCCGCCCAAAAGCATTCAGATAGAAGACAAAAATGGTCGGTTGTGGGTTCAGCCATGGGGCGGAGGGTTATCCTTATACAATCCGAACACGGACCAACTGGAGCCTTTCTACAACGACCCGACCTCCTCGAATTGGCGTTTTTCGAACTTGGTTCACTCCGCACTGAGCGATCGTCAGGGCAATTTATGGATCAGCACACGCTCGCACGGGTTGGAAAAAGTCGTTTTTGAGAAGAACTACTTTCGATCCCAACTGGTCAATCCCTCCATCAACGAGGCCGAAGAAGGTGAAGTCCGGGCAGTACTGGAAGACACCGAGGGTACTTTATGGGTTTCGACCAAGGACAACCGATTGAATCGATACGACCACAACCGGCATTTGGTTGGAAGAGTTGCCCTTGACGGGAGCGTCCACCCGGATGTGCTGTTGCCTGCTGCAGTCTATTGCATGATGCAAGACAGACAAGGCAACATTTGGATGGGAACCAAGGGTGCAGGCATCATGCTGTTTCATCGAAGCGGCAAGACGTACAAGACCGAACAATTCCGCAACGACCCTTCCAACCTGTATAGTCTGAGTGAAGACAAAGTGTACAGTATTTTTCAAGACAGTCAGGGTCGAATTTGGGTAGGCACTTACGATGGCGGGCTGAATTTGGTTCAAACCGGAAAGGATGGGAAAATCCAGTTCATCAATCATCGGAACAATTTGAAGAATTTTCCGATTGAAACCGCGGGACGGGTTCGGTTCATTACAGAGGACCATCGCGGGCATCTTTGCATCGGCACTACGGGAGGAATGCTGATGTTTTCACTCCATTTCTCTTCGCCGGACAACATCATCTACCACCAAAGTTGTCGGATGCCAGGCGTTTTGGAGAGTTTGAACAGCAATGACGTCCACGGCATTTGCATTACCAGAAAAGGGGAAATGTACTTGGTCACATTCGGGGGTGGCATCAACAAGGCCATTGAGTTCGACAAAGATGGATTTCCGACAGCGTTCAAATCGTTCACGACACTCAATGGGTTGCCTTCGGACATCACGCTTTCCATCTTGGAGGATAACAACGGAATGCTTTGGGTGACGACCGAAAACAACCTGACCCGAATGAATCCGCGGACGGGCGTTTTTGAGACTTTTGCTGAAATCAAACGACTGATGGCATCCCGCAACTTTTCGGAAGCGGCCAACTGCAAATTGAAGTCGGGCGAATTGGTTTTTGGATTCTTGGGAGGAATCCTGAGTTTCCAACCCAATCACATTCATAACAATACGTACAATCCGTATTTGGCGCTCACCAATTTTGAACTCTTCAATCGGAAAGTCGCCATCGGAGACCATTCACCGCTTTCGGAAAACATCGATCGAATCAAGAAACTGGTGCTGAACCACAAACAGAACTTTTTCTCCATCGAATACGCCGCTCTGGATTATGAGGAACCCGACAACATTGTTTATGCCTACAAGCTCGAGGGTTTTGACAAAGAATGGCAATACGCGCAAAAACAGCGCAGGGCCAATTATACGAACATTCCGAACGGTCGTTATGTGTTCAAGGTAAAATCGACAAACAGTGAGGGTGTTTGGATTGGGAATGAACGAAGTCTGCCCATCCGGGTATTGCCCTCCTTTTGGCAAACGTGGTTGGCTTATGTGCTGTACCTGCTCTTGTTCATGGGATTGGTCGCACTTTGTGCCTACATCCTGCTGACCATCTATCGTTTACGGGGCGACGTGAGGCTCGAACGGAAACTTTCTGAAATGAAATTGCGCTTTTTCACGGATATCTCCCACGAAATACGGACGCCGCTCACCATGATTTCAGCCCCGGTGGAATACATGATGAACGACGAGAGCACGCCAGAGGAGATTCGGCAAAAATTGACATTGGTTTCTCACAATACGGCTCGCATGCAACGTTTGGTGAATCAGATCCTGGATTTCAGAAAAATACAATCCCAGCAATTGAAGGTGGAAGAAGTAGAAATAGGCACTTTCATCGAGGAGTTCTGCACCGATTTCAGGGAATTGGCAGATGAGCAGCACATTGACTTTCAGTTCATCAATCAGGCTCCGGGTGAGAAAATTTGGGTAGATACGGATGCACTTGAAAAAATATTGATGAACTTGTTGTCGAATGCGTTCAAGTATACGGCAACGGGCAAAAACATCCGTGTCATCCTCAAGAAGAACGACAAATTTGTCGATTTGCAGGTTCAAGACGACGGGCCTGGCATCCAGAAGGACAAACTGAAGAATTTGTTCACGCGTTTCGTTTCCTTTAATGAGGATAAGAGCAAACCGAGCACCGGCATCGGACTTTCCATGGTCAAAGAGTTGGCTGAACGGCATGCGGCAAAGGTTTCCGTGGAGAGCGAGGACGGCAAGGGCAGTTGCTTTACGGTTAGTTTTCAGACCGGATACAGTCATTTCGGTCCTGATGTGGAAATTGTCTATATGCCAAGCAAGCAAAAGGAAACGGCGCAGATTGCCGATGAAGTCGCCTTGAATCCCGAAAAAAGCACGCGCGCCGAAAAGAACGCCAAGCAAACCGTCTTGATTGTGGAAGACGATGACGAGCTTCGCAACTTCTTGAAAATGATTCTGAAGAAAAACTACTTGATTTTAGAAGCTACAGACGGCCTGATGGGTTTTGAGATTGCCGTGCAGGAGCATCCGAACTTCATCGTGAGCGACATCATGATGCCTGGGATGGACGGTATCGAGCTGCTGAAGAAAATCAAGGAGAATCTGGAAACGAGCCACATACCCTTGGTGCTGCTTTCAGCCAAAACAACGTTGGAAAGCAGGCTGGAAGGCATGTCCTTCGGTGCCGACGACTACATCACCAAGCCGTTCAGCGTTCCGTATTTCGAAGCCCGCATCGCCAATTTGCTCAAGCAACGCAAACGGCTGCAGGACATTTACACCTCAGGCTTGACATCCGGTTTGCAGGAATTCGACCCGAAGCCTTTCCTCATCACCTCGCAGGACGACAAACTCATGTGCAACGTGGTGGAGGCCATCGAGAACAACATGGACAACAGCGATTTCACGGTAGAAGATTTGGGACAAGCGGTCGGAATGAGCCGGTCCTCTTTTTTCAACAAGGTCAAAGGGCTTACGGGACTGTCTCCGGTCGAGTTCATCCGTGATATTCGGTTGAAGCGGGCTGCCCAACTCCTCACCACCGGTGAACTGCTCATCAAGGAAGTGGCGTACATGACTGGGTTCACGGACTCCAGGTATTTCGGGGAATGCTTCAAGATCAAATATGGCATGACACCGGCTGAATTCAAGAAACGGCAATAATTTTGTACCTTTGCAGGGTACCAATCGCAGCAATTCATGACCTATACTGTCCAGGCCGGTCGCTCCCTAAACGGTGACATTCAACTGCCGGCATCCAAAAGCATCAGCAACAGAGCATTGATTCTCAATGCCATGGCGGGTTCTTCACCTGCCGACTTTCTGCATAACCTGGCCGATTGTGACGACACGATGGTCATGAGCAAGGCGCTTTTGTTCAACTCCTCTACAATCGATATCGGCGCGGCCGGAACATCCATGCGGTTTTTGACGGCTTTTTTGGCCGGAAAGGACGGCGAATGGGAAATCACCGGCAGCGAACGGATGCAAAACAGGCCCATCCGCCTGCTGGTGGACGCTTTGAATCAGTTGGGCGCCGATATTTCCTACCTGGACAAAGATGGATTTCCACCCTTGAAGATTCACGGACGTCGATTGACAGGAGGCTCCATCAACATGGACGGCGGCATCAGCAGCCAATATCTTTCCGCTCTGATGATGGCAGCTCCGGCTATGGAAAAGGGCTTGACGCTCACTATCGAGGGCGAACTCATTTCCAAACCCTATTTCCAGATGACGCTCGAAATGATGCGGCTGTGGGGGGTTGAATCATCTTGGGATGGTAATACAGTCGTCATCGAACCGCAAACCTACCGACCTACAGACTTCACTGTCGAATCAGACTGGTCGGGCGCTTCGTACTGGTATGAGATGCTGAGTTTGGCCGAGGAAGGTTCCGTTTTCCTGAAGGGGCTTTTCCGCAACAGCCTGCAAGGCGACGCCAGAGTGGCTTCTTGGTTTGAGGACCTGGGCATCCATACGGAATTCGAGCAAAACGGCGTACGTCTGACCAAGGGTTCAGCCATGTTGACGCATTTTGAAGCGGACTTTACGGACCAACCGGATTTGGCGCAAACTTTTGCCATGACTTGCGCCTTGAATGCCATCACTTTTAAGCTGACCGGCCTTCAAAGCCTAAAAATCAAGGAAACGGATCGGCTGAAGGCGCTCGTCGACGAAAGCGCGAAACTGGGCTTCACTTTTGTAGTCAGTAGGGACAGCATTCTCGAATGGACGGGGGAGATTTGCACCATGTTCGCCACCCCCATTGAAACCTACAACGACCACCGCATGGCCATGGCCTTCGCACCGGCGGCGCTGGCGTACGGCATCATCCTGATCAAGGACCCCGAAGTGGTGTCCAAATCGTACCCGAATTTTTGGAACGACTTGAAGGAAGCCCAATTCCACATCACCGAATAATCGGGGCTCAGCACAATAAAACAGCGAAAAATCAGTTACTTCAAGGAGTGTTTCACACCCTCAAAAGCCTGATTTCATTTGATGAAGATGCGTCACCGATTTTATCTCCCCTTAATCACTCTGTTCGTTCTCTCCGCTTGTTCCACCCAACAGAACACGTGGCTGAGCCGGCATTATCAGGAGATGAACACCAGGTTCAACGTCCATTTCAATGGGGAGCAGGCATACTTGATGGGAGTCGAACAGTTGAATTCAGGGTTCAAGGAGGATTTCTCCAACTTTCTACCGATGTACCAGGTAAGCAACCACAACAGTGCCAAAGCGACTTCAGCCAACATGGGCAGGGCCATCGACAAATGCCAGAAAGCCATCAAGTCTCATTCCATCCGGGTCAAGCCCAAAAATAAACCGGGGCCCAAAGCCAGCGCCGAAGCCAAGCGGTATTACAGTCAGGAAGAATTCAACCCGTTCATGGACGATGTGTTCATGCTGATGGCCAACGCACAATTTACCAAGGCGGATTTTCTGGGCGCCTCTGCCACCTGCTCCTACATCATCCGCCATTTCTCCACCGATAAGAAACGCTGTGACGAGGCGGGCATTCTGCAGGCAAGGGCCTATACCGAAATGGAATGGTATTATGAGGCCGAAAACCTGCTCAACGACCTGAACAAGGAAAACCTGACGCCTTCGCTCACGGCCGATTTCGCCGCTGCCACTGCCGACTTGCTGATTCGCCGTAAAAAATACGCCGAAGCTCTGCCTTACCTCGAAGTCGCTTCCCGTAAGATCCACAAAAAACGGGACAAGGAACGTTGGAGTTTCCTGTTGGGGCAATTGTACCAGGAAACGGGCAAGCGGGACAAGGCTTATCAGATATTCTCGGCCATTCCGAACATGAATCCGCCTTACGAGATGGAGCTGAGCGCCCGAATTCGGCAAAGCGAAGTCTTTCCAGGGACGGATCCAAAGAAGCCACTCAAGAAACTAATTCGCCTGAGTAAAAGTTCCAAGAATACGGAACACCTCGACCAGGTCTACTATGCCATCGGCAACCTGTATTTCGCGGCTAAGGACACGGCCAAAGCGATTGAGAACATGAATCTTTCCCTGCTGAAGTCGGTATCAGCAGGTCCGCACAAATTGAAGACCTTGCTCACCTTGGGCGATTTCTATTTCCGATCCGAACGATTCAGAGAAGCTGAACCGTGTTATACGCAGGCCATGCCCATGCTGCAGAAAGAGGATGAGCGCTACTTGGAAACGGTACGTCGGAGCAACATCCTGAAAGAACTCGCCCCTCCGCTCAACGATGTGTTTCTCCAAGACAGCTTGCAGGCTGTTGCAAAAATGCCCGAAAAAGATCGTCTAGCATTGATTACCAAGCTGATGAAAGCGGCGGAGAAAAAGGCCAAGGAAACGGCCCGACTCAAAGCTGCCCAAGAAGCGGCCACTGCCAACGAGAATGAGCGGGCTCAAAATGCGGCACCGGACAACATGGGCGATCCTGTCACCGCCGACCTCAGCATTGACAAGAGTTGGTACTTCTACAACCCTTCCACCGTTGACAAGGGCTTGAAGGATTTCCGCAAGAAATGGGGCAAGCGCGCCTTGAACGACGATTGGCGCCGCAACCGCAAGACGCCGTTGTTCGAAGGAGCTCAAAACACGGCCAGCACCGATACGACTTCGTCCAAGTCAGAAAAAGCGACGAAATCCGAGAAGCCAACTGTGGAGGATTCCGTACCCGATTTGACGGCTGGTTCGGACGATCCGACCAAGCTCAACTATTACCTCAAGAATTTACCGTTCACGGACAAGCAATTGGCTGAATCGGGCGAAAAAATCGCCGAAGGGTTGTACAAGTCGGGGTTGGCGTACCGTGAACAGCTTGAAAACGACCGGTTGGCACTCCAAAGTTTCAGCCGATTGGAAAAGGATTATCCCAAAAACCAGTACCTGGAAAATGCCTGGTACATCATGTACCTCATTTACAAGCAACAGAAGCAGGTGGATTTGGCCGATTCAGCTCGAGCCAAACTCCTGGCCAACTATCCGGGCAGACCATATGCCAAACGCCTGAAAGACTCGCTCTACATTGAGAAACTGCTGGAAATGTACCAAGTGCAGGACACGCTGTATGCCAATACCTACGGCGACTATCTGAAACAGCGCACAGACAGCCTGTTCAACCGTGCGAATTTTGCCAACCTCCAATATCCGTCCAGTCATTTGCTTCCCAAATTTGATTTGTTGGAAGCCATGGAATACGCTCGTACAGGCAGGCCGGATGACTTTCATCGCATGTTGACCATCATTCGCGATTCTCTGCCTGCCAGCGAGGATCTGAAGGAGGTCGAACCCGTGGTCAAGGGCATGCTGGCCTATTGGGATGCGGGGCGCAGACCAGTTCCGTCGGCCGGTTACACCAATTTGCTTTCCGCCAAGGACGTCCAGACCGTGGACAGTTTGGCCAGACTCGATTCGCTGGCCCAAACGTTTACCTTCAAACCGGAGGAACCCCATTTTATCCTGATGGTTTACGATTCGGCCGACATCAAGATCAATAGGCTTCAATTCGACGTTGCCTTGTATGATTTCACCAATTTCTTGGTTCGCGATTATGACCTTTCCGTAGTGAAAATCGGAAAAATGGATGTACTTTTGGTGAGTGGCTTCGAAAATGCCCTCGACGCGGTGCGTTACCGTTCCTGGATTCAGTTCCAGGGTCAGAAACCGGAAGAAAAATATCCAAACTTGCGCCTCATCATCATTTCCGAATCCAACCGAAAATTGCTGGAAGAAGGCGTTTCGCCTGAAAAGTACGAGACGTTCTTCAACTCAACGTATTCAGACATTAAAATAAATCCCTGATAACCATGGCCAAAGACCGATTGCTCTGGGCGGACGATGAAATAGACCTGCTCATGCCCCATGTCCTGTTTCTCGAAGAAAAAGGATACGAGGTGGTGACTACGACCAATGGTCAGGACGCGCTGGACTTATGCCGCGAGCAACCGTTCGACCTGGTGTTTCTGGACGAAAACATGCCCGGTCTCAGCGGATTGGAAACGCTTTCGGCCATCAAGGAGTTCTTGCCGACGCTGCCCATCGTGATGATCACGAAAAACGAGGAGGAGGACATCATGGACCAGGCCATCGGCAGCAAAATCGCCGATTACCTCATCAAACCGGTCAATCCGCGCCAGATGTTGCTCACCATCAAAAAGAACGTACACAAGGACGAAATTATCCACGATGCCACCACCACGTCTTTTCAACAAAACTTCATGAAGCTCAGCATGCAGATTGGCGATTGCCGTACGGCTGAGGATTGGATGGACGTCTACAAAAAAATAGTCTATTGGGAATTGGAGTTGGAAGAAGCCAAAACAGGCATGGAAGAAATGCTGAAACATCAGAAGGCCGAAGCCAACAACCTGTTTTTCAAATTCATCAAAAAGAACTACCTCGAATGGAGCGACCAGCCGGCCAAGCGCCCGCTGATGAGCCCCGACCTGTTCAAGAACAAGGTTTTTCCGTTGTTGGATGCAGGGGAAAAGGTATTCTTTATTTTGATAGACAACTTCCGTTTCGACCAATGGCAAGTGATCAAGCGATTGATGGGCGACCGTTTCACCTACGATGAGAACATCTATTTCAGTTTGCTGCCCACCGCGACCCAATACGCTAGAAACGCCATTTTTTCGGGGCTGAACCCGTTGCAGATCCAACAGATGTTTCCCGAATTTTGGGTGGACGAAGACGAGGAAGAAGGCAAGAATCTGAACGAATCACCTCTCATTCAGACCCAATTGGACCGTTTTCGCAAGCGGTACGAGTTCAGCTATAACAAAATTAACAACAACCAGGGCGGTGAGAAAATGATGACCAAGATCAAGAGCATGCTGCAGTGTCCCTTGAATGTCATCGTCTTCAATTTCATCGACATGCTTTCGCACGCCAGAACCGAATCCAAAATGATCCGCGAACTGGCTGGCACCGAGGCTGCTTATCGTTCTCTGACCGAGTCCTGGTACAAGCATTCCGTCATTTCTGAACTCTTTGACCTGCTGGCCACCGAAAACGTCAAGATCATCGTCACTACCGACCACGGCACCATCCATGTGGACAACCCCGTCAAAGTGGTGGGAGACCGCAATACGAACACCAACCTGCGTTACAAAGTGGGCAAGAACCTCAATTACGACCCCAAGCAAGTGTTCGAAATCAAGAATCCGGACCGGCACGGTTTACCCAGCCCGAATGTGAGTTCGACCTACATTTTCGCCGGAAACAAGGACTTTTTTGCTTATCCGAACAATTACAGCCATTATGCCACGTACTATAAGGATACCTTTCAGCATGGAGGCATCTCGATGGAAGAAATGATGATTCCCTTCATCACGATGGAACCCAAAAAGAAATAGACAATGGAACTTCAGATTGACTCCCTCAAACACATTCATAAAACCGCCCGCGCCTTTCTCGAAGCCACCAAAGGGCATTTTGTTTTCGCATTCTATGGAGCCATGGGCGCTGGGAAAACCAGCTTTATCAAAGCCATTTGCGAGGAGCTTGGTGTCGAGGACGTCATTACCAGCCCGACGTTCGCCATCGTGAACGAATACGCCCTACCCGACGGCGATGCGGTTTATCATTTCGACTTCTATCGAATCAACAAGTTGGAGGAAGCTTACGATTTGGGTTATGAGGAGTATTTTTACAGCGGTCAATACTGCTTTATCGAATGGCCGGAGAAAATTGACACGCTGCTACCTTCAACCTGTACGAAAGTGCACATCGATGAGCAGCCAGACGGCACTCGATTGATTTCTATTCAGGGTTTGGAATAGATGTAATTCCGATTGCGATAATCTGTCTTATTCAAATACCAGTCAGGGTATAATACACCGGATGATTCTACCCATGATTTAAATTTGAGATAACCGTTGGTCACTAAAACACCCTCTACCGTATAATCGAAGGATGAAGGCAATTTGATGGCCCAGGGTAAATTCTCGACTGTTTTATAATATCTTCCTGAATTCGGATCAGAATGATCCTGTCCGGTTCCAAAATAGGTTGGATTCACTAGGCTGGTAGGTGCGTAGTTGGGTAGGTGGATTTCTTTACCTCGGTACTTGTTTACAATTAAAAACGGATTGAAATTACTTAAATCCAAGTCACTTAGTACATATTTGTCCGGAGTAAATCCAATATTGATGACGATGGTATCGGGTTTAACAAAGGCTCTACCAGGCACAACATTCACTCCAAATTCCGATGATGACGGAAATAGCTTATAGGCATTATCAAATGCGATGATGGTGACCTTATCCTGATTGGCTTCGGTACCATTCGAATTTAAAGTAATGAAATTTTCATTAAGCACGGTACCCTCCACATGAACATCGGCATTGGGAAGCGAGGCATTCGAGAACTGAAATCCAAACCCATTTTGTTTTGCTGCCCCTATGGCTCTGACAACAAAAGTAGAAAGAACTTCAGTCACTTTATTCGACGCATTAGTGACAACGGTAAACCGATAATCAACAATCAAATCGTTAAAGTCATAATCTCCTTTCATCGGCCATAAATCTTCAAACGCCAGACTTCCAAAGCCTGCTGCTGGATAATAATTGTGAAATGCTCTGGAAGGATCTTTGGGGTAAAGATCTTCAGAATCGGCCACTCCATCACCATCCTGATCAGAAACAACGACTTGATTTTGAAAACTTGACTGAATTTCTGTCTGACTTAAAGCGGTTCCGAAAATTTTCACATCATCGATAAAGCCGTTGAAGAATTTCTGTGAGGCATTATCCGATCCTATAGACAGATTACGAGCATTCACACTTAATTTGCCGGTCACTGCCACGCTATTTTTCAGTTGACCATTGACATAAAGCTTAAGCGTTGCTCCATCATACGTCATCGCCAGATGATACCATACATTTAAAACCGGCACACCATCATTCCAAGTGACCAAGTGACTGACACCATCTTGCGTCCGAATGCTACCCTGCCAGCCATTCCACTTATCTAATCCCAATCCATGCCCGTCCCAATCACCTTTCTCAAAGATTTTTGCTGACTTGCTCTCTCTGGTTTTCACCCATGCCATCATGGTTATTGATGTTGACGGATTCAATACAGTCACATTTGGTATACTAACATTGCTGCTTGTACCATTAAAATCGAGGCAACTTTTTTTAGCACCAGTTGCCCATGAAGCATTGCTTACAACACCATTGCTATTCCCCATAATATCAGTAGTTACCAGGCCGCTATTATCATCTAAAGGCCAATAGGATAACAAACTCGCATCCCCTTGACTATGGTCGGGTGTCGAGGTATAAAGTTGGTTTATTTCATTCAGTGTCAACGTTTTTCCATATACTTGCATTTCATCAATGAAACCTTTAAAAAAGTCGGTCGTATAGGTCTGGCCAATAAAAATATCGGCCGTAGAGGTATGTAAGTTACCCGAGTTGATATCGCTTGCTTTTAAAACACCATCTACGAAAAGCTTCATTTCAGTGCCATCATACGTAGCGGCAACATGATGCCAATTCAAGTCTAGAATCCGGTCACTATATGCCATGACAATGCTTTTCCAAACCGGTGTGTACAATGCGAATGAGAGTTTCCCTTGCGGATCTATTCGCACCTTGTATTTTTCATTTTGTGAGATAAAAGTGCCACCTGCCCCGGCTTCCGACAATTTAAACCAAAAGGAGAAACTGAATTGGTTGTTCTGAGGATTGAAATTCGAACCTGAAACAAGGATGTGGTCACTGACTCCATTAAATTTAAGTGCATTCCCATTTATTCCAACCACTCTTGTTGTCCCGAAAATCGAACCGGCATGCAGGCCCGTCTCATCAGTTGCAACTGTCCCGGAAAGTTCATTGAAACTCCATGAAGCCAATAATCCGGATATAGGGGTAATTTGGGCAGACCTTAGTGGTGCTCCATTGGTAACCTGATTCGTTAGATCAATGGTCATTGTATCTGCCGTTAGGAGCACTTCCTTCGAATTGACCAACACTTTTTGAACGTAAGACGGTAGATTTATTGGTACGATATAATCGTTCAATAATTGACTGTAAAAACCTTGATGATATAAAACGGCTCCATCCTCCGATTTAATGGTAACAACCGTTGCAATATCTGACTTGATGTGGAACTCCACATTGCGGCTTGTTTCCCAGTTGAAGTTATCAGAAATTTTAAGCCCATCTAACGATGCAGGTATCTTTTGATTCCCAGAATCCGGTAATGAAATACACCCAGTCACGCTAAAAAGCATGATCAAAAAAAGGAATAGATGTACTTTTGAAAGCATGGCTCAAATTTTTATTAAAAGTAGTATTTGTTTTTAATAAAAAAAACGGCCCCAATTGATATTGAGGCCGCTTATCTTTTTGTGGTCGAACTTACTTCTTGAAAAGCTTGAGTTCCTTACCACCCACCTTAACCAAATATACGCCAGACGCCAATGAACTAACATCAACGATTGTACCGTTTGATACTTCCTGTGATAATAGTTTCACACCTGTTAGCGAATAGATTGTCAACATTTGGCTTTCCGTCAAACCTTTCACACAGATTTGACTGCTGGCAGGATTGGGATAAACGCTGAGCTTGGCTCCGTTCAGATAGTCAAGTGCGTCCGGTTTGCTTATGGTAGAAATATCGACCGTAGCATTATTTACACCGCCAGTGTTATTCGAAGTGATGGTGAATGTTGCGACACGATTGATAACTTTAGGAGTTCCACTGATGGTACCTGTCATGTAATCAAGTTCTAATCCTAGAGGTAACGTCGGACTGATCGTGTAATTGGCCGTTCCTATTTTACGAATTCGACTATTTGACATGTCGGCTACATAAGCTATTCCGTTTTTGTCAAGAACGATGCCGCTCGGATTGGAAAAGAGGGCTGTTGATGCTTTTCCATCCAAATAACCTGAATAAGCACCGCTTCCTGCAAAAGTTGTCACAACACCCTCAGAAGTAATTTTTCGAATCTTACAGCCCCCATATTCTGTAACATAAGCATTTCCTTGAGTATCCAAAGCAATACCCATCGGTGATGAGAAACTTTGACCGGAACTGCCATTACCAGCCAAAATACTGATACTTCCGTTTGGCAAGTATTTGTAGATGACGCATCGACTATAATCGACGATCAGAATTTTTCCTGTTGAGTCTATCGCTATGCCTGTCGGTTCAGAAAAATCGGCAAAGGTACCTCCGACATCGTCGCTATTGCTTACAGGTTCATTGACGGCAAGCGTTGTAACCACACCGTCGGGTGTGATTTTACAAATACGTTTGTTGCCCTTATCGGCTACATACACATTTCCAGCTGTATCTACGGCAAGTCCCATCGGAAAGTTGAAATGGGCTGTAGCCCCCTTACCATTGGTTCTTCCTGCAGTTCCACTTCCTGCCAACGTTGTAACCATACCTTGTTTTGAGATTTTTCTTATTTTATGGTTGTTGGCGTCCGAGACATATAAATTCCCTTTGTTATCAACGGCAATACCGCTTGGTTCGAAGAATCTTGCAGCAGTACCGACACCATCTGCTGAACCGGACTCTCCATTCATGCTACCGGCCAATGTTGTAACGACTCCTTGAGTTGATATTTTTCGTACAATATTTCTGCCGGGTTGAGTTACATACATGTTCCCGTCCGAGTCCATAGCTATACCCGATGGGCCACTGATACCCGCAGCTAAGGCAGCTCCGTCAATGATTTCATCCGCACCACTTCCCGCAAACGTATAGACATAAGGGAACGGAACAGGTTTGCCTCCAGAGTTTACGGGAATCAAAGGTTTGATTGGAGAACCGACCACATAGGCTTGTGGGCTGAGATAGGTTAAGTTAGGAGCACTTATCGGCGTTGTGAAACTTCGTTCCACGCCGTAGACCGTTCCATACGTATTGGTGGCGTAAGCCCTTACAAAATACGTATCTCCGGGAATCAGATTCTTAATAATATAGGTGTAGGAACCAGCAACTGCGGGAAGTGTCATTATTGAGCTGCTATCTTGTACTGTAGGCGCCCCTTTCTTATTCCAACAGAAACCGAATGCTGTGGGATTCGGAAAGCCCAGACTTGTCAAAGTGCCATTGATAACAGCTGTAGTGGCGGCAATGGTTCCGACCATATCTGTCGTTATGGAAGATTTACCGTTGATAGACAAAATCAAACTAGCTGTACTCACCCCAGTTTCGTTTGCAGCAGTGATGGTATACGTCTTTGTTTCGCTGCCTCTTAAAGGTGTGCCACTAATGGCCCCGGTCAAATTGTTGAAACTCAAGCCCTCAGGCAAAGCAGGATTGATGGAGTAAGCCGATACGGCTATTTTTCGGATTTCATGGTTGTATCGGTCGGCAACAATCAAATTGCGATTCAAGTCAAAGGCCATGGCAAATGGGAAATTGAAACGGGCAACGTCATAATTTCCATCGGCTGAACCGGCAGTTTCATTACCTACCAAGGTGCTGACTATGCCGTCCGACGTTATCTTGCGTATCTTATTGCTGCTTCGGTCTGCAACGAGGATGTTTCCGGATGCATCCAACAATACAGCCGAAGGATAATTGAAAGTGGCTGATGAACCAGGTCCGTCAGCAGAACCTATTGCTCCTGTTCCGGCAATCGTACTGACAACGCCTGAAGCAGTCACCTTGCGAATCTTATTGCTCCATTGGTCGGCGACATAAAGCGTTCCAGTAGCATCAATTGTAAGACCGCAGGGATAATTGAAAGTTGCAGAAGTGCCAGGTCCGTCAGTCGATCCCTGCGCCCCAGTGCCAGCCAGAGTGGAAACGACACCTGCAGGACTTATCTTGCGGATCTTATGACCCCAGAATTCAGCCACATACAGGTTTCCGGCAGTATCCAGCACCAACCCTTCGGGGCGGCGGAAGCTGGAGGATAAGGCTGCGCCGTCGTCTGAAGATTCGACACCGTTGCCGGCATAGGTAGTAACTAAACCCGCTTTTGTAATCTTACGGATCTTCATGTTAAGCTGATCGGAAACATACAGGTTTTCATCTTTGTCAATGACCACGGCTCCCGGGTAATAAAAACTGGCCGCCGTACCTTGCCCGTTGGATGAACCGATGTAACCGGCGCCGGCAAATGTGCTGACCATACCCTCCGGTGTAATTTTGCGGATGACATGATTGTATTTGTCCGTTACGAAGATGTTTCCACTCTTGTCGACGGCCACACCCGTAGGATAATAAAATCTGGAAACTGAGTCCTTACCGTTTACGAATCCATAGGTCGTACTACCTGCAATGGTCGAAACCATAGGCAATGTATTCGAAATCGTTCCTCCAGTATTGGTGGGTAATAGTGGTGTGATGGCAACGCCTTCGTTATACGTTTGTGAACCTGAATAACTGATGGCAGGAGCATTGTCCAATGTTTTGAAGCTCACTTCATTCCCGTAGCCGATTCCAAATTCATTTTTGACGAATGCTCGTACATAATACGTTGTATTCAATTTCAACGAAGTCATATTGAAGGTGGAAGCACCTGCAACAATTACTGAATCCTTTTTACTCAAGCTATCGTTTATGGAAGGATTTCCAATAAGATTCCAACAAATCCCGAAGGAGGATGGATTCGGGGCACCCAGATTCAGTATGTTTACTCCAACACTTGCTGAAGTAGTTTTAATCGCTGTTACGTCACCTGTACTGATGGATGGTTTTCCAAGAATTGTGATTGAAATGGTTGTAATGTCCACACCTTGATCATTTCTGGCCGAAATTTGGTACGTTGTATTTGGCTGACTTATTTGTGGTGTGCCACTGATTTCTCCAGTTTGCACATTGAAATTCAATCCCGCCGGCAAAGTCGGTTGAATGGAATAAGCTGAAGCGACGATTTTCCGAATTTCGTGATTGAAACGGTCCGCTACGATTAAATTCCCAATTGAATCCATGGCCAAGCCTTGAGGATTATAAAATCGTGCTGTTGCACTATTCCCATCGGCTGAACCTGAAGTTTCACTTCCTGCAATCGTACTGACCAAACCTGATGGAGAAATCTTGCGGATTTTATTGCTGTTCTTATCTGCGACCAAAAGATTTCCAGTGGCATCCAATAACACACCCGAAGGATAATTGAAAGTAGCTACCGATGCAGTACCATCTGTCGATCCAGCAACACCTGTTCCCGCAACTGTAGTGACAACCCCGGCGGAAGTCACCCTGCGTATCTTGTGATTGTATTGATCAGCCACATAAAGTGTTCCGGCGGCATCTATCGTGAGGCTAATGGGCAAATAGAAACTGGCAGAAGTGCCTGTGCCATCAGTAGAACCCTGAGAACCACTGCCAGCCAAGGTGGAAACGACCCCGGCTGGTGTAATCTTACGGATTTTGTTGTTGTTGTAATCGGCCACATATATGTTTCCTGTTGCATCCAAAACGATACCCTCGGGTCTATAAAAACCAGCGGATGCGGCTGGGCCATCACTTGAAGCTTCATAACCAACACCTGCGATGGTCGATACTAAACCAGTCTTCGTAATTTTACGAATCTTATGGTTGTATTGATCGGAGACAAACAGATTTCCGTTAGCGTCAATAGTCAAAGCAGAGGGGTAATAGAAACTTGCGGAAGTGCCCTGACCATCTGTTGAACCAATACTTCCTGAACCTGCAAAAGTACTGACTTCGCCTGTGGGTGAAATCTTACGGATAACATGGTTGTATTTGTCTGTCACGAAAATAGTTCCACTTTTGTCCAAGGCAACGCCTGAAGGATAATAAAAACTGGCGGCTGAACCCACTCCATTCACGAAACCATAAGTGGTCTTACCCGCAATGGTGGAAACGGTAGTAGAATTGTTCGTAACAGAACCTCCAGTATTTACAGGCAGCAAAGGAGTTATCGCAACACCCATTGTGAACTTTTGTGGGCTGACATAAGCAATTTTCGGGGCAATGTCTGGTGTTGTAAAAGTAATTTCATTTCCATAACTGGTGCCGGATTCATTGGTTGCAAAGGCTTTTACATAATATTTTGTAGCGGGAGTAAGACTGCTAATGCTAAGTGTAAAAGGACCTATAGCAGTTGCTGTGTCTTTTTTTACAACCATGTCACTCAAAGTTGGATTTCCGGTTTTATTCCAACAAAATCCGTAGGAGGATGGGTTCGGATAACCCAGATTTACTAAGTTTCCATTTCCATTGGCTGAGGTAGGTGTAACCGAAGTTATCTCAAAAGTGGCTATATTCGGTTTGCTTAAAATACTAATAGTCAGCAAAGTCGTATCAATACCTTGTTCATTTTTGGCCATAATTTGATACGTAGAACTGCCTTGAGCAATTTGAGGAGTGCCACTGATGATTCCAGTGAGAACATCAAAGTTCAGTCCAGCTGGTAAAGCCGGATTGATGCTATAGCTGACTGTAGTATATTTTCTTATTTCATTGTTGTTTCTATCAGCAATGATTAAATTGCCAATTCCATCAAAAGCAATGCCGAATGGATTGTTAAAACGAGCGGTAGCTGCACTGCCATCGGTTGTTCCACTTACGCCGTCTCCAGCCAACGTGCTGACCATGCCTTCCTTTGTGATCTTACGGATTTTGTTGTTGTTTCTATCGGCAACATATAGATTCCCTGAATGATCCATCGCAATACCATAGGGATAATTAAACGACGCATTTAATGCCGTTCCATCCGTGGAGCCAGCGGAACCATTTCCAGCAAAGGTACTTACAACTCCTGCCGCTGAAACTTTTCGAATTTTATAGTTCCAATGATCGACAACAAAAAGTGATCCTGTTGCATCTATAACCAATCCACTTGGATAATAGAAAGTCGCCGATGTTCCTACGCCGTCTGATGAACCAATGTTTCCGGTGCCTGCAAGTGTTGTAACAACTCCTGTGGGGCTGACTTTTCGAATTTTATGATTGTATAAATCGGCTACATAAATTGTACCAGTAGAATCAATGGCAAGTCCTTCCGGGTTATAGAAACTGGCAGTAGTCGCTATTCCATCTGTGGAGCCAATGGTACCATTGCCTACAAAAGTGGAAACAAGGCCATCTTTTGTAATTTTTCGGATCTTTTGGTTATATTGATCCGAAACATATAAATTGCCGCTTAAATCCAAGACAATTGCGGTTGGATAATAAAAACTGGCTGAAGTGCCTTGACCATCAGCAGAACCAATAGCACCGGATCCAGCAAAGGTACTCACTTCGCCTGTGACTGAAATCTTACGAATAAGATGATTGTACTTGTCAGCCACATAAATAATTCCGCTTTTGTCAACAATAACGCTCGTCGGTTGATTAAACCTGGCAGCTACTCCAATGCCATTGGCTAATCCTGACGTAGTACTTCCGGCAATGGTTGAAACGGAACCTCCACTAGAAGAAACTGCACCACCTGTATTGATTGGAGCCAACGGAACTAAGACATTTCCTACTGTAAAAACCTGTGGTGTTGCATAATTGATGTTTGGTTTCTGAGCCAGTAAGGCAAAAGAAATCAAGAATAAACTAATGGTCAGGATGGTGTCTTTCATATTTCTACATTTATCTCATGGAACGAATACGTAAAATTAATACAAATAATTCAAACATTATTCTTTACTACACCAAAAAATGAAAGGGGCTGACTCAAAAAAAATGAGTCAGCCCCTTTTATACGTTCTGCACGTGCCTAAATTAGAGCAAAGCTTCGATTTTCTGTATCATGACACTCTTTTGAGTGGCACCTACTTGTTTGTCAACCTGTACACCGTCTTTGAAAAACAGGATGGTCGGGATGTTGCGGATACCGTAACGGGTTGTAATGTCGTTGTTCTCATCGACGTCCAGTTTGCCGATAATCACTTTGTCTTCAAATTCATGCGACAGGTCTTCCACGATGGGACCGATCATTTTGCAGGGGCCGCACCATTCTGCCCAAAAGTCAACCACCAAGGGTTTTCCGGATTTCAATAATTCGTCAAAATTCGAATCTGTAATTACTAATGCCATCGTATAATACGTTTATTGTTGTTTCGTTGTTTAGCAGGACAAATGTACGAAATCATGGACATTTCTGAAACACTGCCTTAATTTATTTTAAGGTCGATGGCCTCCATTTCTTCCAGATAACGAATGAATTCTTTGTTCGGATGCACCTGATAGGACCTTGAAAAAAGGTCAAGACGAAGCGGAGGATCCACGTCATAATCTGTTACTGTGATAGATAGCGTTGCCTTGCCCGGATGTTTCCTCACTTCGTCAAACAAATCTTCCACAAATGTTTTGTTCAAAACAGACAACGGAATGGACAGATTGATTTTTTCTATGGCCGTATCCATGACTTCGGAAAGGAGGGAAATTTGGTTTACCTTCAATTCGAACTCATCTGGGCGCCAGGTTTTGGGACCGTATCTGGCTTTGATCATCAGGAACATGGACGGGCGTAGATACTTCCCGAAGTCGACATATTCCTTAGGCCAAAACGGAATCTCGGCCGAGCCTGAATAGTCTTCGACGGTGACAAAGGCGAACTGCTCGTTTTTCTTGCTCATTCGCTCACGGATGTCGGTTACGATGCCTCCGAAAATCAATTCCTTGTTGGTTATCAGATTGCCTTGTTTGATGTCGTCCATCGTGGTGTTGCACACATAGTTGATGAGCACGGAATAACTGTCCAGCGGATGGGACGAGAGGTACATGCCCACCAGCTCCTTCTCCTTGTTGAGCCGCATCAAATCCGGCCAGGGTTCAGCTTTGGGCGGTTCAGGTTTGGCCACCATCACGGTGTTGTCACCCCCGAACAGTGAATTACTGATGGAGGCCTTGTCCATTTGCACCTTGATACCCCATCGCATGAGAATGTCCAAAAAGGGTTCGCCCTTGCCGTTTTCAAACACGAACTGTTCGCGCGTCAACTGGCCAAAAGCATCGAAGCTCCCGGCCAATGCCATGGATTCCACACTCTTTTTGTTGCAGGTATTCAGGTTCACCCGTTCCAAAAAATCGTACAGGTCCGAAAACGGCCCGTTTTTGCCACGTTCATCGAGAATGGCCCGCACGGCGCTTTCACCGACACCTTTGATGGCACCCAACCCGAAACGGATGTTGCCCTCTTTGTTCACGGTGAACTTCATGTTTGACTCGTTCACGTCTGGGCCCATCACTTGAATGCCCATGGAACGGCATTCGTCCATGAACTTGGTGATGTCGGTGATGTTGTTGATGCTGCGCGACAAAACTGCAGCCATGTATTCAGCCGGATAATTAGCTTTGAGCCAGGCAGTTTGATAGGCCACCAGCGAATAGCAAGTAGCGTGCGACTTGTTGAAGGCGTAGGATGCGAACTTTTCCCAGTCGGCCCAAATTTTCTCCAGTACTTTCGGTTCGTGTCCGTTTTCTTTTCCGCCTGAAATGAACTTCGGCTTCAGTGCGTTCAGCTTCTCAATGATTTTCTTACCCATCGCCTTGCGGAGCTCATCCGACTGGCCACGGGAAAAGTTGGCCAACAAGCGGGAGAGCAACATCACCTGTTCTTGATAGACGGTAATGCCGTAGGTGTCTTTCAAATAACGCTCCATCACTGGAATGTCGTATTCGATTTCCTCCCGGCCGTGCTTTCGGGCGATAAACGAAGGAATGTAATCCATGGGACCCGGCCGGTAAAGTGCATTCATCGCGATAAGGTCCTCGAACTTGGTCGGTTCGAGTTCCCGAAGGTACTTCTGCATGCCGGTCGATTCAAACTGGAACGTGCCCACTGTGTTTCCGGAGGAATACAGTTCATAAGTCTTCGTATCTTCGAGCGAAATGGTGTCGATGTCGATGAAAATGCCTTTGGACAGCCGAACGTTCTCGATGGCGTCCTTGATGATGGACAACGTTTTCAGCCCCAGGAAGTCCATCTTGATGAGTCCGGTTTCCTCGATGACGGAGCCTTCGTATTGGGTCACCAGCAACTTTTCGCCGGTTTCCTTGTCGTCGGCGGTGCTCACGGGCACCCAGTCCGAAATGTCGTCTCGGCCGATGATGACACCGCAGGCATGCACACCGATATTACGCACGTTGCCTTCCAGCAGCTGCGCATACTTCATGGTGTCCCGCAGGTTCTGATTGGTGGATTCAGCCGCGGCCTTGAGTTCAGGCACGAAGGCGATGGCACTTTTCAGGTTGACCTTCTTGACGTCTGGAATCTTGTCCGGTATCAATTTGGCCAAGCGTTCGGATTCAGCCAAGGGCAATCGCTGAACTCGGGCCACGTCCTTGATGGCGGACTTGGCGGCCATGGTGCCGTAGGTGATGATGTGCGCCACTTTATCCTTGCCGTACCGATCTTCCACCCAGCGCAGCACCTGACCACGGCCGTCGTCGTCGAAGTCGATGTCGATATCGGGCATGGAAATGCGGTCCGGGTTCAGAAAACGTTCGAAAAGCAAGTCGTATTTGATGGGATCCACCTGCGTGATGCCTAGGCAATACGCCACGGCTGAACCCGCCGCCGAGCCACGTCCGGGTCCAACAGAGACACCCATATTCCGGGCGGCAGTCGTAAAATCCTGCACAATAAGGAAATACCCTGGGAATCCCATGGTCTTGACCACCCCAAGCTCAAAATCAATGCGTTCCCGAACTTCGTCCGTCATTTCCGGATATACCCGTTCCGCACCTTTATAGGTTAGATATTTCAGGTAATCGTCGTCACTTTCGAACCCTTCAGGTCTGGGAAAGTTCGGCATGATGGCGTCGTGGTTGATGGTGTAGTACTCCACCTTCTCCGCAATTTCCACCGAAGTATCCAACGCTTCGGGAATATCGCCGAACACGTCGTTCATCTCCTCCTGCGTCTTGAAAAATTCCTGCTTGGTGTAGGCCATGTTGCTCGGATCGTCCAAGTCGCGGCCGGTATTGAGGCAAATGAGCCGGTGGTGCGCCTCAGCGTGTTCCTCCTCGACAAAGTGCACATCGTTGGTAGCAACCAGTTTGATGCCGTATTTGCGGGCGAACTCCACCAGATGCTTGTTCACTTCCAATTGCTTGGGATAGGTATCCTGTGCGGCATTGGTCACGGTCGGTTTGTGACGTTGCAACTCCAGATAGAAGTCGTCACCGAACACACGCTGGTAAAACTGAACTGAGTTTTCAGCATCCTCGAGCCTGCCATCACCAACGAAACGGGGCACCTCACCACCCAGGCAAGCCGAAAGTGCGATGATGCCTTCGTGGTATTTCTCCAATTGTTCGTGGTCGGTGCGGGGCACGTAATAATAGCCGTCCGTCCAGGCTTTGGATACGATTTTGAGCAAGTTTTTGTAGCCCTGATAATTCTTGGCCAATAGAATGAGGTGCCAGCCGCGGGCATCTTCCTTGACTTCCTTGCGTTGGTTCAACTGTCCATTTCTGGCAACATAGACTTCACAACCGATGATGGGTTTGATCTTATCTTCCTCAGCCTTGTCCTTATTCTTCTTGGAAATGTAATTGAAGAACTCTTTGACCCCGAACATGCAACCATGGTCGGTAAGTGCGATGGCTTTCATGCCGTCGTGCTGCGCTTTGTCCACCAAACCTGCGATGGAGGCTTGTCCGTCAAGGATGGAATACTGGGAATGGACGTGCAGATGGACGAAAGGGTTCATAATCAGGGGGCGAATTTATATTGGAAATAGGTTTTAAAGATACCTCGATTTCGGTTACGAGGCAAGTACGAAAATCAAAACTTATCAACAGAGGGCAAAAAAAAATCAACGTCAAGTCAACTTTAATTAAAAAATATTTGTTATATTAACCACGGAAATTGCATCATATTAATGATTTTTTTCTCTAATTACTAATATATTGTAACAAACTACCCAAAACTGCCATGAAAAAGATGCTCACATTCTCCATTTTACTATTGACCTTTTCAGGCATGAATGCTCAAAAAAGGTTTGCAACAGATGGTATTGGCTACATCACGACGTCAGACAATACGGTCCAAGTCACCAGTGGTGAAAACAAAGTCCCAAGCGGCGGAACCTATACCGGTGATGTCATCCTTCCTTCGAGTGTCACTTATTCGGATGTCACCTATGCTGTCACTGGCATTGGTTCTTTTGCTTTTTCTGGATGCTGGGGCATGACTTCCGTCAAAATTCCTAATTCGGTAACGACCATTGGAAAAAGCGCATTCTCAAGTTGTTCCGCATTAACGGGCATTGACATCCCCTCTTCTGTAGCATCGATTGGCTCGGATGCCTTCAATGATTGTATTCGGATTACCCATGCGACGATTCCTTATGGAGTCACAAAAATTGAAACCACCTTGTTTTTTGGTTGTAAAGGACTTTTATCCGTCGAAATTCCGACAACGGTGACGTCTATCGAGAGTAGTGCCTTCTATGGTTGTGAAAGCCTTAAAACCATTGACATTCCCGAATCGGTCGATGTCATCGGTTCAGCAGCATTTGAAAGTTGTTCAGGACTGACTTCGGTAATACTCCCCCCCAATCTTCTAATCATCGATGAAGAGCTTTTCGAATCGTGTACGGCGTTGAAATCGATCCATATTCCCAGCAAGGTAACCTCCATAGGCACAACGGCCTTTTTCGAATGTGAATTGTTATCGTCCGTTGAACTTCCAAGCTCCTTGACAAGCATCGATAAAAATGCCTTTACCTTGTGCAGCCTCGAAAGTATCCGGATCAATGCCACCACACCACCCGATGTGCTGGATGAGGCTTTTACCGGTATCGATACGGAAATTCCGGTCTATGTTCCTGAATCTGCCGTGGAAACCTACAAAACCGACGGTTATTGGAAGAAATTCACCAACATTAAAGCCATCGAGTCTAAGTAAACAAACTTAATAAAGCGAAACTCATGAAAAATGCAATGCTCCTTCTTTTCGCTCTTTTCTCTACCTTGTCCATTGCTCAAGTACCCCAAAATGGTTTGCTGTTTTATTTTCCGTTCAACGGAGACATGAACGATGCTGGACCAAACGCCAACTATGGAAACCTCATCACAACCGCTACGGGAAGTGTGGTCCTAGCTTCCGACAAAAAGTACAACCCTACCAGCAGCTGTAATTTTACAGGCGGTTACTTGGATTTCGGAATGAATGATAAAATGGTGGTCGGCGACAGTAGCTTTACCTTTTCCGCATGGGTATGTGCCACCAGCGGAAATAGTGTCAACACCATCTTTTCAAACAACTTTGGCTTTTCCGGTGGTCTTTCCATCGGTATGAAAAGCGGCAACTTTTATGCTGCGGTTTGCGGAGGCACCATGCCCAATTCCATTTCGGTCAATGTGGTGTATGATGAGAACGACAAATGGTACACTTGGCAACACATTGCTGTAGTATTGAACCGTTCCACAAAGAAATTCTGCATCTATGTGAACGGAGTGAAGAGAACTATTGCAAACGATACCAGCTACGGGCCCTATGGAGGGAGCATTTCTGGAAATGAGTTGGATTTCACAGGGCTTCCGCTCAATCTGAATTCAGTCAACACCAACGCCCTTGGTGCCTACATTGCAAACGGCAGGGTCTATCAGGCTTTCTTAGGATACATGGACGATGTCGCACTTTACAATAGGGCATTGTCTGAAACCGAGATCACCGGAATCTATTCCGGCACGACCGCTCTACATGAACATACTTTCTCCCCGACCAGAAAAATCTTTCTGAATCCCACTGATGAGACAGTGATTGTCAATGGACTTGATAAGAACGCCGAACTTACGGTTTATAACATGAGTGGTGTCAAGTTAGCTACCATAATGGCACAATCCATCGACGTATCGACCTTACCCAAAGGCATCTATTTTTTAAAAGTAGATGACGGCTCAACTATTTTTTCAGAGAAATTCAACAAACAATGATAAAAAGAGCAATGAAATTGCTGCCCTTCATGGCGGCAACCTTTTGTGGAACACCATCCATTCATGCGCAAAGTGCGGTGGCATTGTGTCCGGGAACCAATAAATACAGTGTCGTCACCGGCGCTTCCAGCGAATCGGAAGCACGGGATGCAGCCATTCAAAAATGCATGCAAGATTGTGACGACACTCCCAAAATCATTGTATCCACAAGCATTACGGGCTATGGATGCATCTATTCCGGCATCAACAAGGATGGTCAATATTACATTGGTGCAGCGGTGGGTATTTCATCATCGTATGGGGCAGCGGAAAAAGCCAGGGATGCGCTGCCTTTGGGAATGGTTGATTCTAAAAAAGAATATGAATTCTACGATGCAGGTGGAAAAACGGTGGAGGTTGCTCCAGTTGAAACCACACCCCAGTGGACCACAATCGAACAAAAGGCGTTCGATGCCATTCAGAACAAGGATATCAACACCGCACTTACCTTCTCCAAACAAGCATTGGACAATCGATACACCCATGAGGCAACTATGGTTTACGGTTATTCCTTGCTCATGCTTAACCGTTATCAGGAAGCATGGGACGTATTCGACAAAGAAATTCGTGAGCGAAACACGAACGACCCAATGGCCTATCATTACCGGGGAAACATGGCTGTCAAACTCGAGAAATGGGATGCTGGCTTGCAAGATTTCAACACTGCGATAAACTTGGGAGACAACGATAATCTGGTCTATAAATCGAAGGGGTACGCTCAGTTCTGTCTTAATGACTACGATGGAGCCATTCAAAGTTACAACCATTACATGGAAAAAGTGGAGACGGACGATGCGGCATTTCACTTGAGAGGACTTGCCTATGCAGCTAAGGATGACCAAGAAAACGCGAAAAGTGATTTTACAAAAGCCATCGACTTGGGAGGACAAATTCCAGAATCCTACTTTATGAGAGGTAAAATCTACTTGATTCAGAAACAATTGGAGGTTGCCATCAGCGATCTGACAAAAGCTTCCGTAATGGTTCCAGAAAACGCAGAAGTTTGGTACTACCTTGGCTACGCTTTAGCAAGCGGAGACAAGATGCAACCTGCACTGGACGCTTTCAGCACGAGTATCCGATTAAATCCAGCCATTCCCGACACGTGGATGTACCGAGGCTATGTTAAATGGCTGCTAAAGGATAAGGAGAACGCCGAGACGGATTTCAGCAAAGCCGTTGAGTTGAACCCTGATTTGAAGGATACCATTTCTAAGATGAAAGGATCCTGACCTACACACTCCAATAATTTAATTTGTCATTCTAACGAAAAGGAAGTACTTTTGCTGCGTTAACACCGTAAACAAACAGGAATGAAAAGAACGCTGGGAATGACCATACATAAGGAAGGTCGCAAGATTCTTCTGGGGTTGTTCTTTTTTCTACTCCTGCTCAACATCCTGATTTGGATCCTGCTCGGGCATTATGTGTTTGCTCCGTTGCTGGTGGTTTCAGCCCTCTTTTTCCTTTTTTTCACCAACTTTTTCAGAAGCCCGCGCAGAGTCAGCAATGCAGGCCCGCTCGATATTGTAGCCCCCGCCGATGGCAAAGTGGTCGTCATCGAGAAAATCTTCGAGGGCGCCTTACTGAACGAAGAGCGCATTCAGCTATCCATCTTCATGTCTGTGTTCAACGTACACGCCAATTGGTATCCCTTTGAAGGCAGGGTGGTTCATTACAGCCACCAGAACGGCAACTTCATGGCTGCCTACCTGCCCAAATCCAGCATAGAAAATGAACGTTCCACGGTATTGCTCGAATCCTATCAATCCGGCAAGACCGTCCTGATCCGTCAGGTGGCAGGCGCGCTAGCACGCCGCATCGTCACCTACGCCTACACCAACAAAAAGGCACACCTCAACGAACACCTCGGTTTCATCAAATTCGGCTCCCGTGTGGATGTCTATTTGCCCTTGGAAGACGTGGAAATATTGGTGAAGCAAGGCGATAAGACTACCGGTAACAAAACCATCATCGCACGCTGGAAAGTAAAACCGGCGGCGGAATAACACCACCCCACATGATACGCAAGCACATTCCCAACGCGATTACCAGTTTGAATCTGTTTTCGGGGTGCATCGCCATTGTCTTTGCCTTTCAGGAAGCATACCTCACAGCGGCACTTTTCATCGCCCTGGCGGCTGTCTTCGATTTTCTGGACGGATTTGCAGCCCGCCTCCTCAAAGCGTATTCAGCCATGGGAAAGGAACTGGACTCCCTGGCAGACATCGTGAGTTTCGGGGTCGCACCCGGTGTCATGGCCTACAGCTTCATCACTTCGCAGGCCATGAATATGGGCAGCCCCACTTGGCTGGGATGGTTTGGTTTTCTCATCCCCGTCTTTTCCGCCCTTCGATTGGCAAAATTTAATTTGGACGAACGCCAGAGCTCGTCTTTTCTGGGTCTCCCCACGCCGGCAAACGCACTTTTCTGGGCCTTCGGAATAGGCAGTTCCTTCAACTTTTTCCTAAACTACACTTTTGACCCCATCATCCTGGTAATCGGCATCTTGTTGTTTTGCGCTTTGCTGGTGCTCGAAATCCCCATGTTCTCCCTCAAATTCAAGAACTTCAAATGGGTGGGAAACCGTTTGCGGTATTATTTCCTGATGGGCTGCATCATCCTGCTCGTCTTACTGAACGTGAATGGCATTTCAGCCTGCATTGTCTGGTACATCTTGCTCTCCGTACTCAATTTCGGATTTGTTAAAAAAGGAGCCTAAACACAATTTAGATGAAATTCATATTTGGTTTACTATTTATTATCATTATCTTTCGCCTCGTTTTCTCGATGACGACTCGATTCCTAGTACGAAAAATTAGGAAATCGGCCAATATGGGAAACGAAAACACAGACAACTCTCCTTCCAATCCTGTGAAAAAGAAGAAAATAACGAAGGACAAAGGAGACTACGTCGATTTTGAAGAAATTGAATAAAATAACCCACATGACTAAGAAAACGTCGCTCTTCCTATTCCTCGTTTTCATCTTTCAAAACATAACAGCCGCCAATCTCACCATCAGCGGCTTCATCACAGACCAAACTTCCGGAGAAACGCTGCTGAATGGTTCCGTCTATGACTTCCGGTCGAGCAAGGGTGCCGTTAGCAATGCGTTTGGATTCTACTCCTTGTCGCTGCCTGCCGGGGATGTGGAGTTGCGATGCTCGTATGTGGGTTACGGCACCAAGACCGCCCATTTCAGATTGGTCAAGGACACCACTCTGAACATCAAGCTATTGCCATCCACCGAATTGGGCACGGTCACCGTTTATGGCGGGTCCAGCCGCAAGGAATTCGGCGTTTTGGGCGCGCAGATGGGAGCCATCGAAGTGCCCATTTCCCAAATCAAGTCCATTCCTGCTTTGTTTGGCGAGACAGACGTGCTCAAGGCACTGCAGCTGTTGCCCGGCGTGCAAGGTGGAACGGAGGGATCGGCTGGCTTGTACGTAAGAGGTGGCGGGCCGGATGAGAACCTATTGCTTTTGGACGGCGTACCCGTATACAACGTCAACCACATGGGCGGTTTCTTTTCGGTTTTCAACGCCGATGCATTGAAGAACGTCACCTTATATAAAGGCAACTTCCCCGCACGTTTTTCGAGCCGGCTTTCGTCCGTCATCGACATTCGCATGAACGACGGCAATGCAAAGGAAATTCACGGGAATTACAGTCTGGGCATCATCACTTCCAAAATAAATTTGGAGGGACCGCTCATCAAGGACAAAACCACTTTCAACCTATCCTACCGGCGCACCTATGGCGACCTTATCATCAAACCGGTGCTGTGGTATACCGCCCAGAAAGAAAAAAATGGCAACAACTATTCCGCCGGCTATTATTTCTACGACTTGAATGCCAAGATCACGCATAAGATTTCGGATACGGACAAGCTTTTCCTGAGTTTGTATTCAGGTGACGACGCCATCGACATGGACATCAAGGACAATTACAGCACAGGCGGGCAGACCGGTTACAACGTCACGACCATGGGAATGAAATGGGGGAACCTCATCTCCGCATTCCGTTGGAACCACATCATCAACAGCAAGTTGTTCATGAACACGACGGCCTCCTACACCCGTTACCGGTTCAACATGCTGGTGGGAAACGAAAATAAATCCAAAACGGCCGATGAAACCGCTTATACAGGAACGGAAATGGCCATCGGGTACCTTTCAGGCATTAGTGACTATGCTCTGCGGACCGATTTCGACTATACTCCGTTACCCGGGCATGATGTCAAGTTTGGAATCGGTTACATGAACCATACGTTTCGGCCGGGGGTTTCGGTATTCAATTATTCCATCACACAAGGCACCACCGCATCAATCGATACGACGTTCGGGGATAAAAATGTGCGGGGGCATGAGGTGAACATGTATGCGGAAGACAATCTGAGCCTTGGTTCGCTCTTAAAGGCCGATGTGGGCGTGAATTACTCCATGTTTCAAGTGCAAGGGCAATTCTACCATTCGTTGGAGCCGAGGCTCAGCATGCGACTGCTATTGAGCGACAAGTTGTCGTTCAAGGCCGGTTATGCCACGATGAGCCAATACATCCACATGCTTTCGAATAGCAACCTGAGCCTTCCCACCGACTTGTGGGTGCCGGTGACCAAACGCATTCAGCCGATGGATTCCAAACAATATTCCGTCGGGCTGTTTTACAACCTGAATGATGTGGTTGACTTGTCGTTGGAAAGCTACTACAAAAGCATGAACAACCTGATTGAATACAAGGACGGCGCCGGATTCATGGGTTCCTCCACCGGTTGGGAAGACAAAGTGAACATGGGACGAGGATGGTCGTACGGAGTTGAATTCCTGGCTCAAAAGACAGTTGGACAGACAACTGGCTGGCTGGCCTATACCTGGTCCAAATCGGAACGCAAGTTCGACAAGCCTGGTCAGGAAATCAATTATGGCAAGGTTTTTCCTGCCAAGTATGACCGTCGTCACAACATCAGTTTGACCTTGAACCACAAGTTCAGCAATCGATTTAATCTTTCGGGCACTTGGGTCTATTATTCAGGCAATACCGGAACGCTGGCCTTGAAGCAATACAAGGCGGTGGACATTCCCGATTTGGATTGGCAGAATGTCTCGCAAATTGATTACATCAGCGAACGGAACAATTACCGATTGCCGGCTTATCACCGCATGGACATCGGTTTCAACTGGCACAAGCAGAAGAAACATGGTGTGCGGACTTGGAATTTCAGCTTGTACAATGCCTACAATCAGAAGAATCCGTTCATCGTGCGTCAATCGTACAGCAAAGATTATGTCTACAATCCGGAGACGCAGACCTATGATTCGAGGAAGATTCTTGTCAAGACCTCCATTTTTCCAATCATTCCCTCCATCAGTTACAGCTATAAATTCTAAGCCATGAAAAACCTCAGCTTCATAGCCATGCTTCTGATGTTCGGTCTGTTTGCCGCTTGCGAAACGGAAATACCGTTCAATGGTACGGAATCGGACCCGGTGCTGGTGGTCAATAGTTTGATTTGCACCGATTCGGTCATTCAGGCCAACATCACCTCCAGCCGGTTTTTCCTGTCGAACGAGAATACATTCAAGGTCGTGGCCAATGCAACCGTTGCGTTGTATGTCAATGGCAGTTTTCAGGAAAACTTGACGGACCAGGGTCAAGGCACTTACCGGGGTCAGTATGTGTCGAAAGAAGGCGATGCCCTCCGACTAAACGTTTCAGCCACAGGCTATCAGGCTGTTTGGACGGAGACGACGATGCCTTATAAGGTTTCGGGTTTTCAGATCGATTCAACGATTACCAAGACGGATACAACTTTGATCATTCAAGCAAGAGGATATGGTGGAGGATACCTTGGAGGATACAATGACCCCATTCAATACGACACCCTTGGAAAAACCTATTCCGACATTTACCAATACAAGATTCAATTTTCGAATGTTTCCGGGGTGAGTGATTTTTACCGCCTCATCGTCAAGCAAACCACATCGTCCTTTGGCTTCACGACAGTGAGTTATCAAAGTGATTTTGACGACATCGTGTTCGGTACGAAAAAAACCAACATGGACGGTGCGTTCATGGAATCGAAGTTGGACCGATACAATATTTTCTCGGACGAACTCATTGACGGAAAGACCCATACCATCACTGTAAAAGTTTCTATCGACCACAACAAGTTCTACGACATGGTAGACACGACGACGTACGCCCATCGTGTGACGATAGACCTTCAGAGCATCAGCAAAGACTATTATTTATACTTAAAGTCGCTGAAAGCGTTGGAGATAGCCGACCCGTTCATGTCAGAGCCGGTCCAGATTTATACGAATGTGACGGGAGGATTGGGCATCGTCGGCGCCAGGACGAACCAGCAAAGAGAATTTGTTTTACCGGAGTGATTGAAAGAAACGGGTCATCAGGCTTGAACACTCCGATTCCAATACACCCTTGACAACGATGGTTTTTGGATGCAGTGCCTGAGGAGCGAAGACGGAATAACCTCTTTTCGAATCGGAAGCGCCATAAACTAAAGTTGAAACTTGCGCCCAACCGAGGGCCCCGGCACACATGACACAGGGTTCCACCGTCACATAGAGCGTGCAGTTTTGAAGGTACTTTCCACCCAGAGTGGAAGCGGCAGCGGTGATGGCCTGCATTTCGGCATGGGCGGTCACGTCGTTGAGGGTTTCGGTGAGGTTGTGGCCGCGGGCAATGATGCGGTCTTTGCAAACAATGACGACACCGACAGGAATCTCCCCTTGGTCGAAGGCGAGTTGAGCCTCCTGCAAGGCCATGTGCATGTAGCGTTCGTGAGTTTCCATAGCCTCAGCGCATCTCTTTTTCCCCGAAGAGCGTGGGGTAATCGTCGACCATGCGGGTAAGCATGCTTTTCATGAGCGCTTCCCGGATAAAACGGGATCGATTGGAGATTTTGTATTGGGCACAGTATTTTTCGAGTGTCTTGAATTCAGGGTCGTTCAATGCGATGGTGACCAGATGGTCCCGAACCAATGGTTTTTTCTTGGTGGTGACGGGCGTTTTCCGGTCCGGCGACGACTCTTTTTTCATGCTTTGGCAATTTTGTGTACAAAAATAAGAACATTTCTTTCACATACAACATGGCGGAACACAACAAACTGGGCATCGAGGGCGAAAAGCAGGCGGAAACCTATTTGATTGCCAAAGGGCACCGAATTCGGGAACGGAATTGGCATTCCACCCATAAAGAATTGGACTTGATCACGGAAATAGAGGATTGGTTGGTCATAGTGGAGGTTAAAACAAGGACCGGTCGCACCTGGGAACCGCCTGAAAATGCAGTAACGCCTGTTAAAATCAAACGAATCGCTCAGGCGGCACACCACTACGTCCGAATGCATCACATTGATGCTCAGGTACGTTTCGATATTGTCTCCGTTGTCTATGAACAGGGGGTTTGGGCGATAGAGCATTTTGAGGACGCCTTTTTGCCACCTCATAAATAAACCCTATATTCGCATGAAATTTACCGAAACTATGACCGAACTGCTTTTTCTGGATGCAACGTCATCCACCAACCATTATTTGCAGCAAAAGCTGGAAAAAAGCGGTGTCGAATCGGGTGCTGCGGTAGTCACTTTCAATCAATCGGACGGTCACGGTCAAAAGGGGAACAAGTGGTTGTCGGAACCAGAGAAAAACCTGGCATACAGCCTGGTCATCAAGCCAGACTTCATCCCAGCCAGGAATCAATTCTTGCTTTCCGAATTCGTTTCACTTACCGTCAAAGCCTTGCTGGACGAATTCACCAAGGAAATAACCATCAAATGGCCGAACGACATTTATCATAAGAATTCAAAAATCGGTGGCATTCTGATTGAAAACAAACTGGAAGGCAGCTTGATTTCCCATTCGGTCATCGGCATCGGCCTGAACATCAATCAGACGGATTTTCCGAATGAACTCCCAAACCCGGTATCGCTGAGCCAGATAACTGGAGAGAAATACGAGTTGAAGGATTTGGCCGAGAAGTTGCACAGACGTCTCATCACCGCTTTTGAACATTTGAACACAGACAACGAATCCGATATTCGGAAATACTACTTGAACAGCTTGTACCGCCGCGACGGCTACCATTTGTACAAAGACAGCAAGGGCGCTTTCAAAGCCCGTATCATGGACATCAATGCCCATGGGCAGCTCATCCTGGAACCTGAAGAAGGGGTAGCCAGGGAATATGACTTTAAAGAGGTAGCATTCGTTTAAGCCAAGACTTTTTCGTACCCGGTGCAAGGAGGCCAATTCGCTCTTTGAAATCGGCAATTTGACCGGCTAGGTCGTCCAGATGATCGTTCCTCCTAATCAGATAGGCCTGAATCAGGTATTTCTCAGCCTTAGAAAAATACAGGTTGTAGATGCCTATGAGATCTTGGTTGTATTGTGCAACTTGCATGCGGGTGGGGCTTTCGTGGGCTAGATAGACCGTTTCGACCTTGTCCAGCGCTTTCTGCCCCAACAAGAAATGGTAGTTGCACAAATAAGCCAATGCATCGTAATTATTGCTGTCCAGCGTCAACACTTTTTCAAAACACATCACGGCTGAATCCGTTTTATTCTGCTCCAACAAGGTTTTGCCTTGCAGCAACAAGTCGGGAACTGCTTGTGCAAAAGCGGCTGACCAACCCAGGGACAGCGATGCGAATAGAAGGACAAACGTTTTCAGTTTCATGTTGGAGGATTCCATTGCTTCAACAAAAATAGCTCAAAAAAACAAAAAGAAATCACTGCCTCGGCAATTGCAGCAAAAAATAGTATTTTTGCATCAGAATCAACCAAACCAAGCCTATGATACCTTACAAACGAGTTCTGCTCAAGCTTAGCGGCGAATCCCTGATGGGTGAGAAACAATATGGCATCGACGAAAAACGCCTCGGCGAGTATGCCAGTCAAATCAAGGAAGCCCACGAACTCGGGGTTGAAATCGGCATTGTCATCGGGGGTGGGAATATTTTCCGTGGCCTGAGCGGCGCCTCCAAAGGGTTCGACCGTGTCAAAGGAGACCAAATGGGCATGCTGGCCACCTGCATCAACGGATTGGCGCTCTGCTCCGCCCTCACCGCCATCGGCGTGAAAGCACGCTTGCTTACGGCCATCCGCATGGAACCGATCGGCGAATTCTTCAGCAAGGACAAAGCCTTGGATACGTTGGAACGTGGCGAAGTCGCCATTTTTTCCGGCGGAACGGGTTGCCCCTTCTTCACCACCGACACCGGTTCTTCCTTGCGCGGCATTGAAATTGAAGCCGACGCCATGCTCAAGGGTACCCGCGTGGATGGAATCTACACTGCCGACCCTGAAAAGGACCCCACCGCCACCAAGTTCGACGAAATCACCTACGACGAAATCTACCGCCGCGACCTCAAGGTGATGGACCTCACCGCCACAGCCATGTGCAAGGAAAACAACCTGCCCATCGTCGTGTTCGACATGGACACCCCAGGAAACTTGCTTAAGGTGCTTAAAGGCGAGAAAATCGGAACATACGTACACAATTAAAATAGACCGACAATGAACGAAGATTTGCAATTGTACCTCGACATGGCTGAAGACGCGATGAAGCACGCCGCCAACCACCTGGAAGAATCCCTCGTGCATATTCGCGCCGGTAAGGCCAACGTCCGCATTTTAGACGCCATTCGTGTGGAATATTATGGCAGTCATGTGCCGCTTTCCAATGTCTCGACCGTCACCACACCCGATGCCAGGACCATCACCATCCAACCCTTTGAGAGAAGTCTCATCAAGGAAATTGAAAAGGCCATCATCAACTCGGACGTGGGTATCATGCCGGACAACAATGGGGAAATCATTCGTCTCGGCATTCCGCCCCTCACCGAAGAGCGTCGCAAGTCGCTGGCCAAGCAAGTACACGGGGAAGGTGAAGACGCTCGCATCAGCGTTCGCAACGCTCGCCGTGAAGCCATCGATGAAATCAAGAAACTCGTTAAAAAAGGCGTTTCAGAAGATTTAGGCAAAGACTCCGAGGCCGTCGCCCAAAAAATTCATGACAAATACATGAAACGCATCGACGAAATCGTGGCCTTGAAGGAAAAAGAAATCATGACCGTGTGAAAGGACTCGTTGTCAAAAATACAGGAAGCAGTTACCTTGTCAAGACGGACGAGGGCACGGCTGTGGAATGCATCATCAAAGGCAACTTCCGCATCAAAGGCTTGCGCAGCACGAACCCGGTAGCCGTGGGTGACCGGGTGCTGCTGGGCGAACAAACGGGCGAGACGGTTTACATCACCGAAATTGAGGACCGCAAGAACTACATCGTCCGCAAGCCCACCAACCTATCCAAGCAGCTGCACATCCTGGCTGCCAACATCGATCTGGCGCTGCTCTTGGTCACCGTCAAGTCGCCGACCACCAACACCACATTTATTGACCGCTTTCTGGCCACGGCAGAGGCGTACCGTATTCCTGCACATCTACTTATCAACAAGGTCGACTTGTACGACGCGGAAGATTTGGAGTACATGGAAGCCATCATTGAGCTCTATACATCCATCGGATACCCTTGCACCGTGATTTCAGCCAAGAAAAATATTGGTATTGAGCAGCTTAGCAGCCTGATGGAGGGCAAAATCAGTCTATTGTCCGGGAACTCCGGAGTGGGGAAATCAACGCTCATCAACGCCATCGACCCGCTGTACAATGCGCGAACTGGCGACATCTCGGAGTCGCACCACAAAGGGATGCACACGACCACGTTTTCAGAAATGTTCGAACTGGCGAATGGTGGTTATCTCATTGACACGCCAGGCATCAAAGGCTTCGGCACCATTGATATGAAACCGGAGGAAGTGGGGCATTATTTCAAGGAGATTTTTGCGACCTCCCAAGAATGCCGTTTCAACAACTGCTCGCACACCCACGAACCGGGCTGCGCCGTACTGGAAGCCGTCAAGGAGCACCGCATCAGCGAATCGCGCTATACGAGCTACCTGAGCATCCTCAACGATGAGGACGACGGCAAGTATCGGGAAAAATTCTAACTTATTTCGTCAACACAGGCCAACCCTGAGCGTCCCATTCGATGACTCGGACTATCAGTTTGGAAGCACCGTTGTCGGCTATGGAATAGCCATGGGCGATGAGGTAATCGGTGTTGTCGAACCTATAAACGGCGCAATGGCCTGCCGCAGCGAATTGTTCATCGCCTTTCAGGATGACGGTTCCACCGCCCGTAAGCAACGATTTTCCATCCATGTCCAGATAGGGCCCCGTCACCTTTTTGGAACGGCCCACCACCACGTTGTAGTCGCTTTTCAAACCACGGCAACAGTAGTCGTATGAGGGGAAAATATAAAAATATTTGCCATGCCTGAAGATGAACGGTCCCTCCACCGCTCCGTTCCCTGGATCCGTATTGGGCAGCGCGGCATTGCGGGGGCGGCTGCAAATGGTTTTGAAATCCTCTGGTTGTTCCAGTCCAGACAAGTCTTTTTTAAGCTTCACCAACTGAATGCCTCCCCAAAACGATCCGAAATCCATCCAGGGCGTGCCCTTTTCGTCCACAATGATGTTGGGGTCGATGGCGTTCCAATTGGTCTTTCCGGGGACGGATTTCACAACCATGCCATGATCCGTCCAAACAGCGGTCGTATCCAAGGTTGTCGCACTCATGTGCCCAATCATGGACGTATTTTTTCCAAATGCCGAGCAGGAAAAAAACAAATGGTAGCGCCCTTGGTAAAACAGGATGTCCGGTGCCCAATAGCTGTTCCTGAAATCGGGCAGGTAGTCTTTGACCCAACTTGGCGTCTGTTGGATCACCGGCTTCTGCATGGACCAGGTTTTTAGATCCTTCGAAGTGAGGTGTGTGATGCCCCTGCCCGTGCAAAAAAGGTGGTAGGTATCCCCTTCCTTGATCATGACGGGGTCGTGTACACCCGGATGGAGCGGGTCGAACATGGGTCTGGGAGGCCTTGGCGGCTGAATGGGCGACGAGTCTTGTGCCTGAACACCAGCCGAGAGCACCATGGAAAGCAATAAAATCAATGTGAATTTCATCGATGGTTGGGTATGTTTGGTTTGACAAAGTAACAAAACGTTTTCGGGTATGCAAGCTTGGTCTTTAGGATGCTTTGGACTACATTTGCAATGCACCCAGCCGCTGAATCGTGAAACGGTATCTACTGACCTTGCTCCTTTTACTTGGTTTCCGCGCCGGGTATTCACAAGTCCCAATAGCGGACAGCCTGATTGTCCCAGCAGAATCCGCTTGGATGAACGTCGGTATTGGACGAAGCCTGAACTACCCACTGGCGCTTGACCTCGGGTTCAGCCGCCCCCTACCTGCTTGCCTCTTAACCGTACGGTTTCAATTGACGGACGAAATGGACCTGCATCGGCAGTCCTCCTCCGAGTCCCTCTGGGATATTGGACTGCTTTTGGGCAAGATGGTTGAAAGGCGGCACAATCTTTTTACCTTTTCAGCTGGATTGGGTTACGTAGGAGGTCGGATTCGAGGCGCATACATTCCGGACGAAAGCGGCTGGGGAGGGCTTCAGAAAATGAAAAAGCTCTCCAACATTGGAATTCCAATGGAAATACAGTATATTCGAACCACCTCTGGCAACGTAGGCATCGGACTGAGCGCCTTCGGCAACCTGAATTTGGTGCGGCCTTTCGGCGGAATCGCACTGAATCTACATCTTGGACAATTGCCCTGAAACCGTAATCGCCGCAAATTCGTATCTTTGTTTGCAATGCATCAACCCGCGTCCATGACCCCCATTTACACACACCGCCCAGCCCGTTTGGAAGACCTGCCGCTCATCTGTACGTTCCCACAAAATCCGACGGAACTGTACTTCATGTACCCCAAGGCCACTTTTCCGCTCACGTTCGAACAGCTTCAGCTCAATTTCGAGAACCGCTCCGACTGCACCGTTTTCCGCTCGGACGAAACCGTGGTCGCCTTCGCCAACCTGTACGATGTGGAACCGGGCAAGCACTGCTTTTTAGGCAATGTCATCATTGCACCTTCCTTCAGAGGCAAAGGTGTAAGCGAGTTTCTTTTGGAAACCATGGCTGAAATCGCGGTTCAGCAGCACCAAGTTCAGGAACTGCACCTCACTTGCTTCAACACCAACATACCGGGCTTGCTGTTGTATCACAAAACAGGCTTCGTACCCTATGCCTTGGAAAAACGAACCGATTTCGAAGGCAAGTCCCTTTTAGCGGTCCATATGAAAAAAATACTGTAAAAATATAAGCCATGTACCAAGATTTCAAAACCCATCTCGAGTCGGAACTCTCCACCATTGATGAAGCCGGTTTGTTTAAAAAGGAACGTGTAATTGTTTCACCACAAGGCGCTGTCATCCGCATCGATGGCGGACAGGAAGTGCTGAACTTCTGTGCCAACAACTACCTGGGGCTCTCCAACGACGAGCAACTCAAAACGGCGGCGAAGGAAGCCTTGGACAGTCACGGCTACGGTATGTCGTCCGTGCGCTTCATTTGCGGCACGCAAGACCTGCACAAAACATTGGAGCAATCGATTGCGCGGTTCTTCGGGACCGAGGACACCATTTTGTACGCCGCCTGCTTTGACGCCAACGGCGGTGTGTTCGAACCGCTCCTAGGCGAAGAAGACGCCATCATCTCCGACGCCCTGAACCACGCCTCCATTATCGACGGCGTGCGGCTTTGCAAGGCCAAGCGCTACCGCTATGCCAATGCGGACACGACTGACCTCGAATCGCAACTTCAAGCCGCCCAATCGGACCGCTTCCGCCTCATCGTGACCGACGGCGTCTTTTCCATGGACGGCAACGTGGCGCCTCTGGACAAAATCTACGAACTGGCTTGCAAATACAACGCCATGGTGATGGTGGACGAATCGCATTCGGCCGGCGTAGTAGGCAATACCGGACGCGGCGTGACCGAACGGTTCAACCTCAAAGGAAAGATCGAAATCATTACCGGCACGCTGGGCAAAGCCTTCGGCGGCGCCATCGGTGGGTTCACCACCGGAAAAAAAGAAATCATCGGGCTGTTGAGACAACGCTCCCGTCCGTATCTGTTCTCCAATTCCATCCCACCCATGGTGGCCGCAGCCGGCATCCGCATGTTCGAGCTGATGGACGAAACCAACGAATTACAAGACAAACTGCACGCCAATACCAGTTATTTTGTTTCCAGGATGCTGAACGCTGGTTTCGACATCAAACCCACCGAATCGGCCATTTGCGCCGTGATGCTGTACGACGCCAAGCTCTCGCAGGAAATGGCGGCCAAGCTTTTGGACGAAGGCATCTACGTCACAGGTTTTTATTATCCCGTCGTACCCAAGGGGCAGGCACGCATTCGAGTACAGATTTCAGCCGCGCATGAAACGGAACATCTGGACCGGTGCATTGCGGCATTCGTAAAAGTGGGCAAACAACTTAACATACTGAAAGCATGAAAGCACTTGTCAAAGTGAGGCCCGAAAAAGGGCTCTGGATGGAAGACATACCCATGCCGCACATGGGCATCAACGATGTCCTCATCAAGATCAAGAAAACCGCCATCTGCGGCACCGACTTGCACATCTACAAATGGGACGAATGGTCGCAAAAGACCATCAAGACGCCCATGACCATCGGTCACGAGTACGTGGGCGAGATCGTGGACAAAGGCCATGGCGTGCGCAACATCCATCTAGGCGACCGCGTCACCGGCGAAGGGCACATCGCCTGCGGACATTGCCGGAACTGTCGCCGTGGCAAGCTCCACGTCTGCGAGAACTCCGTCGGCGTGGGCGTGAACCGCGACGGCGCCTTTGCCGAATATTTATCGCTCCCGGCTGAAAACGTGGTTCATCTGGATCCGCGCATCTCGGACGAAACTGCCTCCATCATGGACCCCTTCGGCAACGCCACCCACACCGCGTTGAGTTTTCCCCTCATCGGTGAAGACGTGCTCATCACCGGTGCAGGCCTCATCGGCACTATGGCGACCGGCATCTGCCGCTTTGCCGGCGCCCGAAACATCGTGGTGACCGACCTGAGCGATTACCGTCTGGAGATTGCCAGCAAAATGGGCGCCACCATTACGGTGAACCCCAGCAAGGGCGAAACGGTGGAAGAAGCCATGAAAACCCTGAACATGCGCGGTTTTGACATCGGTCTGGAAATGTCGGGCGCTCCTGTCGCTTTCCGCACCATGGTGGACAACATGTATAAAGGCTCCAAAATCGCATTGTTGGGCATTCTGCCGAATTCGACCACGGTCGATTGGAGTGAGATCATCTTCAATGCCTTGACGCTCAAAGGCATCTACGGCCGCGAAATGTGGGAGACCTGGTACAAGATGGAGCAAATGCTCATCACCGGATTCGACCTCTCGCCTGTGATTACGCACCGATTCGGAGTCGATGATTTCCAGCAAGGCTTCGATGTGATGGAAAGTGGACTTTGCGGCAAAGTGATCCTTAACTGGGAATCATGAACTACCACCTCCAAAACAAACCCGACCGGGAAATTACTTCCGCTGAGGAAATCGAGAGCCTCTTGAAAAAAGGCAAATACATTACCATCGGCCTTTGCCGCGACAACGAACCCTATGTGGTCACACTGAGCTACGGATACGATTCAGCAGGCAACGCCTTGTATTTTCACGCTTCCCACGTAGGTATGAAGATGGATTTCTTGAAAGCCAATCCCAATGTGTGCGCCAGCATCATTGAGGACGGAGGCTACATTCAGGACGTGTGCAAACATCCGTTCAAAACGCTGATCATTCGTGGTAAGCTGACGGTGGTGGAGGATTTGGAGGGAAAAAAACACGGCATGCGCGTCTTGCTCGCCCACCTCGAAGAAAAACCCTCCGTCCAACAAAAGTTGATGTTGGAGTCGGAGGGTGTTTTTTCACGAATGGCCGTGCTAAAATTGGAAATTGACGAGGTTCACGGCAAGGCTGGTCAATAATCTATTCGATGACCATTTTCTGGTTCAGCAACAACTTACCCGAATCACGCGCGCTCAGGTGCAGGAAATAAATGCCTGGCCCCGCATGCTGCAACCGGATTTGGCTCGAAGTGAACTGATCGAATGACTCCCGATAAACCACTTCACCCATCACATTCAAGACGCTCAACACCACTTGGTCCATCGTTTGGGGCGTGGTTAGGCTGAACGCGCCGTGGTTGGGATTGGGGAATAGTCGAAAGCCCTCTGGATGAACGGCGTTCAAACCCGTGTAAACCACTTGGAGCGTGTCGGTCAGGACGCTGCTCCACAAGCCCTGGGCATCTTTGAACTGCAGGTGCAGCCGATGCGCGCTTCCGGCAAAAGCCGACAGGTCGATGGTATTGGTCACGGTTTCAAAGGGGCTGCTCACCGTTGCATAAACTTGGTTGGCAAAGTCGTTGTCCATCCAATACCGGTAGCCTAAAATCAGATTTGCTTCGGAACCACTTCCGCCCGAATGGAACAGGCGCATGCTTTGCACAGAACTCCAAAGGCCCATGGCATCTTGAATCTGCACGTTCAGTACGGAATTGCTCGATGATGGCAGGGTCGTTAAATAAATGTTTTCATTTAGAAGTGCCTGCGAAAGGGGTTTGGTCACTGCATGGGCAATGTCCTGGTCGAACCAATACCGATAGGCGTTCGGTTGATTGACCAACACCGCTTTCCCGGCAGATTTGTAAATGCGGCTGGTCTGCACCGCGCTCCATTTGGAAGAGGCATCTGAAAAGCGAATGTTGAACCGGTGGAAACCATTGGCCAGCGAAATCAAATCGACATCCTTCAATTGAATGATAGCCGAAGGGTTGAGTGACACGACGGTTTTGGTCGCATAGGCATCATCAAACCAATATTCGCAGGCATTGACCAACGGGGTAGCCGAAAAGGCATCGATTCGTTGGGTGACCACCGGGCTGTATCGGTTGTCGGTGTCTTGAAACCTCAGGTTCAGCATATGCATCCCAGGAGTCAACCCCGAAACGGCCACCGCATCGAGCGTAAGGCAGGCGGTCGGTGGTATGCTCACCGTCTGCTTGGCTGCAAGGTTCGAATCAAGCCAGTATTCGTACAGCTTGATTTTGTTTTGTGCAAGTCCCAAAGGCATTGCCAAACAAAACAACAGAAGTGAAACGACATTTTTTTTCATACCCTGCAGTATTACTTTTCCTGTGCGCTCACTTTGATTTTTAGTGGAATGGTCCCGTTGGGTAAGGTCGATGCTGGAATGTCCTTGAACGAAATGTGCGGATTGGAAGGCACGGCACTGGCTTTGTAGGGGTTGGACGAGCCATAGATGCCAACATCGGTTCCATCATCGCCGGTACCTTTCAACGGACTGCCCGGCTTGAGGTGGTAATCTTGATTGTAATCGAACACTTTGGTGGATTGCCGTACGAACATGTCGTTCGGATTGGCCTGGAAGATGTTGCCCACCCGGAGCGACGACATCGGAATCACATTCAGTGTGGTATCTTTCCCGACAAACAAGTTGTTGATGAAACTACAGCCCCAAGAACCGCAAGCTCCGTCATAACCATAGCACCCATATCCTTGATAACCAAGCGCCTGGGTATTCATGAAGATGTTGTTCTTAAATGTTACGTTGCGAAGGTCGCCCAAGGTCACCCGGTCACCAACCGAGAGGAAAATGTTGTTCTCATAGGTTCCTCCATGATAGATGCAGACCTGGGCGGCACCGTTGATGATGTTGCCCTTCACTGTAAAACCATAGGTTTCAGACGTTTCCACCACTCCGCGAATGACATTGTGCAGAATGATCGGATTGTAGCACCGTGCCGTGTCGTTTCGGCCCCAACTGTTGCCCACAATGACGTTGCCTACATTGCAGCGACGAATTACCACGTTTTCCGTTTTTTCATTGGGTACGAAGTTGATGTCGCCGGTAACATACATGCCTTCCAGCATCGCATTGCTGGCCCCGGCTCCGATGCTGACGCCACCCTCAATGATGGTGCGGTTGGTGTAGACCGTCGAGTCCGGATAATGGCCGGTACCGATGATGGTCACGCTCTTTCGCAAGGGTTTGGTAAACGAAAACGTCCCGCCCGGCAAATAGATGCAATCGCCATTGCCTGCGTTGTCCAATGCTGTTTCCAGCAACGTGTAAACTGAGGTTTGTCCCGCAGCAGTTGTGACGGCGATGACGTTCTGTGCGTGAACCGGAGCGGCCATACCTAGTACAGCCACGACAATGATGGTAAAGCAGTGTTTCATAGGTAGATTATTAAGATACCTCTAAAATACTGACCAAAAAGGCAATATGCAACTTTTACCCTGGATTTTTACTGAAGTTTCAGCGTCACTACACCTTCCTTCAACCAAGGTGCCCTGAAGTGCACTTTCACTTCGCCTTCCTGACCCTTTGCCTGAACATAAGCGATGAGTCGGCCATGAAACACCCGCTGCACATTGTCCGTATAATCCCCCATGTCCGAATTGTTGCTTGCTTCCAAGCCCAACAACGTGGCAGGTCCCTCAATCATGCAGGTGAGTTCATCATCCGAAAGCATCACCGGCACGCCTTTATCGTCCACCACTTGCACCACGATCTGTGCCAAACCGTTTTCCTTGTTCAAGGTGGTCAAATCGGCTGTAACGGAGATGGCGGACGATCTGCCCGATGTCTGCAAAGCATAGTTGCTTACTGCCAAACCAGCTTTATCCAAACCAATGACTTCCAATTTGCCGTCTTCGTATGGAATATCCCAATAAATGATGCCGGTAGTGTCGTTGTAATTCTTTAGCGCGCCCACTTCCTTGCCGTTCAGCATCAAACGAGCCTGAGCTGCATTCGTATAGCAAACCACTCGCACCAACTGGCCGGCGCTGTAATTCCAAATAGGCCATGCGTCGGTGGAAAGGGAATTCCGACGACCGTTGCGTGAGGCAGGGTACGTTCCGATGTACGCCACCGGCTTGCTGCTCCATAACGCCTGTCGGAAATGCCCGCGTGGTTTCAGGAAACCACCGAAATCGAGGAAACCGGTATAAAATCCTCTGGATGGCCAGGCACCCGATTCACCCAAATAATCAAGACCTGTCCAGATGAACTGGCCGAAGATGTAACTGCTGTCGCGCACCACTTTCCACGATTCCATGCTGTGACCGTTCTCACTGCCATAAATAACGCGCTTCGGATAGGTCTTGTGGTCCATCGAATAGCGGTCTTCCGTATAATTGTAACCGGTAATGTCCAAAGCAAACGGATAATCGGTGTGGTTGGACATTACCACGCCTGCTAGCGCCGCAGTCACAGGTCTGGAGGTATCCAGCGCGCGGACGTCGGCAGCCAAGCGTTTGGCAATGGCTCCCAAGCGTTCAGCCTTGGGGTTGTTGGGTAGGTAACCGCCCTGAACCGGCTGATTGATGGTGGAACCGTCCAATACTGGATGTGAATACGGATCGTTCGGATAATCCACCTCGTTGCCGATGCTCCACATCATGACAGAAGCATGGTTGCGGTCCCGCAGTACCATGTCACTCAAATCCTTATCGCTCCATTCGTTGAAAAACGAGAAGGCGCCTTGGAACTTGGGCGTGCCCTGGTTCCAACCGGTCACCCATTTCTTTTTGGCAAATTCCCATTCGTCGAAGGCCTCATCCATGACCAACATGCCGATTTCATCGCAGATTTCGTACACATCGGGCGATTGCGGATTGTGGCTCATGCGCACGGCATTGCAGCCCATATCCTTGAGCGTCAATAGCCTACGCTTCCAAACTTCCCTAGGCACGGCTGAACCCAATACTCCAGCATCGTGGTGCATGCAGACGCCTTTGATTTTGGTCCACACACCGTTTAGGGCAAAACCCTTGTCCGGGTCAAACGTCAAGGTCCGAATACCCATTTCCTGTTCGTTGCGGTCAATGACCTGCCCATTCAGCGAAACGACGGTGCGAACCGTATATAAGTTCGGTTGTTCCAAACTC
>Ga0302288_1000172_pt1 | contig 60719 bp, 73 predicted proteins | sample III_Fen_N1_1_FD_194549 | JGI IMG/M metagenome (GOLD analysis project Ga0302288, IMG submission 194549) | Peat permafrost microbial communities from Stordalen Mire near Abisko, Sweden - III_Fen_N1_1 | ecosystem: Environmental > Terrestrial > Soil > Wetlands > Permafrost | place: Sweden: Abisko... | reverse complement strand
TTAGGCCTTCTGGCAAAACGGTAATTCCGGTTCCTTGTATGTCAAGAGAGCCACCAACGGTTAGGCCTTCTGGCAAAACGGTAATTCCGGTTCCTTGTATGTCAAGATAGCCACCAACGGTTAAGTTTTCTGGCAAAACGGTAATTCCGGTTCCTTGTATGTCAAGATAGCCACCAACGGTTAGGCCTTCTGGCAAGACGGTAATTCCGGTTCCTCGTAGGTCAAGATAGCCACCAACGGTTAAGTTTTCTGGCAAAACGGTAATTCCGGTTCCTCGTAGGTAAAGAGAGCCACCAACGGTTAGGCCTTCTGGCAAAACGGTAATTCCGGTTCCTTGTATGTCAAGAGAGCCACCAACGGTTAAGTTTTCTGGCAAAACGGTAATTCCGGTTCCTCGTAGGTCAAGAGAGCCACCAACGGTTAGGCCTTCTGGCAAAACGGTAATTCCGGTTCCTTGTAGGTCAAGATTACCACCAACGGTTAAGTTTTCTGGCAAAACGGTAATTCCGGTTCCTTGTAGGTTAAGAGAGCCACCAACGGTTAGGCCTTCTGGTAAGACGGTAATTCCGGTTCCTCGTAGGTAAAGATAGCCACCAACGGTTAGGCCTTCTGGTAAGACGGTAATTCCGGTTCCTTGTAGGTAAAGAGAGCCACCAACGGTTAGGCCTTCTGGTAAGACGGTAATTCCGGTTCCTTGTAGGTCAAGATTACCACCAACGGTTAAGTTTTCTGGCAAAACGGTAATTCCGGTTCCTCGTAGGTAAAGAGAGCCACCAACGGTTAGGCCTTCTGGCAAAACGGTAATTCCGGTTCCTTGTATGTCAAGAGAGCCACCAACGGTTAGGCCTTCTGGCAAAACGGTAATTCCGGTTCCTTGTAGGTCAAGATAGCCACCAACGGTTAAGCCTTCTGGCAAGACGGTAATTCCGGTTCCTCGTAGGTCAAGATAGCCACCAACGGTTAAGTTTTCTGGTAAGACGGTAATTCCGGTTCCTTGTAGGTCAAGATTACCACCAACGGTTAGGCCTTCTGGCAAAACGGTAATTCCGGTTCCTTGTATGTCAAGAGAGCCACCAACGGTTAAGTTTTCTGGCAAAACAGTAATTCCGGTTCCTCGTAGGTCAAGAGAGCCACCAACGGTTAGGCCTTCTGGCAAAACGGTAATTCCGGTTCCTTGTATGTCAAGATTACCACCAACGGTTAAGTTTTCTGGTAAGACGGTAATTCCGGTTCCTCTAAGGTTTATTTTAAAATTAGAAGTCTTAAGAATTTCAGAGAAATCGAATTTTTCAGCCCAAGCCTTAGCTAATTCACTGTCATCGGTTTTATTGTTGATCTGATCGACCTTGAAAATGTTGAAGATTGGAAGAAACTCATACTTGTTTGCAACATCTTCTTTGAGACTGTGAAATAATGCAATGCTTGAGTGAGAATCAACAGTCCAATTATCGGGATTGTCTATTGCAAGCTGATTACGAGTTTCGGCATTGAAATACCGTGGTTTCCCGTCACCCATGCTTATAAAGGAGAAAAATTCACACATAATTATTGTTTTATCCTGTTAATTAATATTTTCACATCTTCAATACTGATTTCAAGCTGTTCTCTTAATTGAGATAAGATCGGTTCATCCCTTTCAACCCTTATTAATATTTGTTTCAATTTTGGGCTTGAAAATGGCATGTAGTCGATAAAATCCCATCCAGTGCAAAGTAATTGACCATGTATTTGCCAAAAGTAAGCCTTTGGAAGTTTTTTCGTGGCAAGGTATTCGTTATAAACTTGAAATGAGGGGTTCTTAATTTCTAAGCCTCCATTTTCGCCAACTATTTTACGGTCTGGGCTAGCTCCGACAAACTCATTATATTCAAAAAAACCTACAATTTCGGTTTGATTAAATGTTAAAATCTCATAATTTTCAACTGCAATAGGTTCTTTTTCGTGTCCCCTTTGCATCCATTTGTTAGTATAAGATTCTTCACTTTCGCCAGTCACTTGCTCATAAGCTACTTTTATAATAGCTTTTTGATAACCAACAGAATCCTTTTTCATAAACAAATCTGAAAATGTAGATGCTGTAAACTTGCCTCGCCTGACTTCATCCCATTCCTCAGAGTTTTGATCTATGTCGTAATATTTCATACTGCTTCTCTTAAAAGATCGTCCTTAACTCCGGTTAAATCATACACCTTTTCAATGTCTGCAATAGTTTTTGATTTAGACTTAATAGCCTCGACTGCTTTTATCCATGCTGGCATGTCTCGATTGAGTTTTGGCTTACTCATGCTTGGTTGAGATTCACGGATTCTCAACCCTTCCGTAACGTCTCCAAATGCCTGAACATCTCCTTTAATGTAGATTTGAACGGCAACATTATTCCAGTCGTTAATATAGGCACTTTTAGTGAATGATTTTATCACCTTGCAATTAGTTGCGTTCAGAATCATTGGCTTAATCGTAGCGTCTGTAAATAGAGCTACGTTGCAGTCTTTTTGCTTTCCGTCTGTTCCTTTTACTTTCTGAATTGAAACGGACTTAATCACACATTTTAAATCCTTTCCGTCTTCGAGGTCGCATGAACCGAGATAGTCACTATTGAAAACAGATTTCCAGTGAATTTTTTTATCTAACATAATTAATTTGTTTTTAATAATTGTAAATATTTTGGTTTGATATATTTTTCTATTAATTGTAAGTATTCAATAGAAACAGGGTGAGCGAAGCAATTATGCTTTTGAACGTTTTCGGACGCACTTAATAAATGAAGATTTTCAAGGCTATTTATTAATTTAATGTCCACATCTGGCATAAACCAACTGACGGGTATTTTATGGTCTATATGTTTTCCTTCCATATTTTCACCAATCACTTCAATTAAGTCAGAATATGAATAACCCAAAACATCAGACGTTCTTGATGATTTGTCTTTAATTACCTTATAAATTAAATTTCTCATATTCCTTTTTGTTTTAAATACGGGATCAGATTTGCATTTGTCCTTAATGTAGGAATTCATCTTCTCCCTAATTTTCATTCTATTTTTCTCTCTCCATTTACGTTTGGTTACCCTTATTTCCTCTGGGGTTTTCTTTTTATAATTCATCGAACGCTTTTTTATGGCTTCTGAATTTTCGGAATAGTATAATTTATTATGTATTGATTTATTGTGCTTAAACTTTGGATAATCTTTATTGTATTGCTCGTTTGTACACTTTTTACAACGAGGTTTATATCCATTTTTTGCGCGTGATTCAATTCCAAACTCAGATACTGGCTTAATTTCTTTGCATTTATTACATTTCTTTTCCATGCAATAAAGATACAGTTAATTATTTAAATAATACTTTTTTCCAGTGAGTTTTTGTTTCCATGATTTTAAGTTTTATTTATTTTCAAGTTGATTGATCATCTCTAGCACATTCAGATATGCAATAATTTGCAATTTATTTTGATTAATCGCTTTTCTTGCCTTGATACTATTTTCACAGATAATAATCTGTGATTGTATTTTTTTAATTAAAGTTTCCATAATATTTTCAGTTTAAATAGGTTGTAAAATCTTTGATTCCAAATTCAGGGAATAATATTGTCAGGTATTCCCGGCAATTGTACCCCGTTAATTGTTCCTTGACAAAAAAGAGCATCGTTTTCATATCTTGTTGATTAATGCAATTGAAATAGCTTTCTCAACTTCTTTTTTATCGAACCCTGTTATTCCGTCTTGGTTTTCATCAAAACATTGAATATCGATAATGTATGGACTATCGAAATCCAACCCCGTATAAATAGTACATTTTACGTCAGATATAGGATACTGTTTATTACGGTTGACAAATTCAATATCTTGAAATAGATAGGGTTCATCATGGTCTCCGTAAAGTGTTTTGATTGGTGTTGACAATTCCAAATCCAATAATACAACCGGTTTGGTTAATCTTGCCAATGTTCTAAAAACATCCGCACAAATGTTCTCAAAAACAGGGTGTATTTCTTTAAGGGTTTTTGGCTTCACAACCGGTCTAGTTGCCTCTGCTATTTGCTCAAATACGTTGTCCGCAACTGATTTAAAATTTTCATTGTGTTTCATGATTTAAGTTTTTGTGTTAAAAATAGTTCCCTGTCGGTCTGGTTAACCGAGAACCAGGGAACTTTGTTTTTCAAAATTAAAATTCGTAAATCGGAGCCGAAAAAAGGAATCGAACCTAAAAAGGTAGCAGATTAAGTCGCCGCTCGAATCGACAATCTCGACTTTGAGTTTGAGCGGTTTTAGAAAAGCATTTAGCCAGGAAAGCTTTGACTCGAAAGTCCTGAGCTTGCTGGCAAAATCCTTGAAAGCATATCCTTGACTTTCACAGAAAAGCTCCTTTTTCTTAAAAAGAAGCTTAATTTTGGTTTCAATTATTTTCATCAGGGATAAGACTTGAAATGATACTTTTCATTTTGCCTTTTTTTCGGCCAATTTTGCATTCTAATTTGAATGCTTGATTTTTCAAATCCTCTATTTCATCATACGTTTCAAAGAGATACTTTTGGGCTTCGATGCAAGTATCTGTGTCTTTTTCACATATAAATAGTATTTCGCGTTCTGCTTGAACGGAATTACCTTCTTTTAGGTTTTTCAACATCACAGAAAAAATGTCCGCTTCGTGATGTGTTTTTCTTAGACATTTTCTATCTGTTTTGGATAAATCATACCAACAACCAGCCTTAGCTAAGGCTTTTTCATTTTCATTCTTACATATTTGGATTAAGTCGAAATTCACTTCGACAATAACAATATCGTCAACAGCTTCATAGTCATCAATAGTTGTAACTACAAATCCATTTTCAATAGTTTCAATACTCTTAATATTTTTCATGATTTTAAATTTTATTTTAGCTTAATTGCTTCTGTAAATATCGGAATTAATTTCGGATAAATCACTATAAAACTGAATTATTTTCGGATAAAATGCAATTATTTTCTAAGTGACTGAAAAACAACCCATAACAAGTGCTATAAAAAAGCCGGGTGTTAGTGCTTCGTTGACAGGTCAGTTTTTCAAATCCCGGCCTTCTCATAGCACCGGACCGTTATAACCAATTTAATTGGCGACACTCGATATATGAATCAGTTCCTATTTGCTCAAATCCTTTTATCAAAAAAGCTCCTTGACTTTTTATATTTGAGAAAATTGATTTTAGATATTCGTTTTCTTTGTATTTTCCTGAATTTATGTATTTTATAAATTCGTCTTTATCGCAATCAGCAACTTCATGTATTTTATCAAGAAGTTTATTTGCGCTGACAATTTGCATTAAAAACGGATCAAATCCATAATGAGAAACTTCTACTTTGAGAGAGTTTATCATTTCTTTTAATTTTTCAACATTATTATTCATAATAAATATTAGTTGCAATGTGAATAATGAATAAATTCAATATCAATCCCCACAGCATCGCAAATCTTAGTCAAGGTATCTAATGTCGGGTTTATCTTCCCGGAAAAGATACGGGAAATGTAATCTTGCTGTAGTCCTGTCTTTTCAGATAGGGCTATTTGTGTTATTCCCTTTTCTTTCACGATCAACGCTATTCGGTTGAGCTGTTCTTTATAATTTTGATTTGTCATATTGTTATTATTTAAATTTCCTTATTTCACTTTCGCTTTTCCAGACCAAATGAAAGGATGGTTGAACAGGTATCCTTCCATCGGGTGCCGTACAATATAATACACAGAAATCAATAAAATAGGAAACCCCTTTTACAGAAGAAACAATTTGTTTGATAGTCCCGGCACAACAGAAGGGACCAACCTGTAAATAAACCTGATCCCCAACCTGATAACATGGGATTTTTATTTCTATTTTATGTTTATCCTTCCCGGTTATAGAAGGTTGAGATTTGGTTACAGTACAATCAAATAGTAAAGCTAAGAAGATCGAAAATACAATATATTTTTTCATGATTTCAAAATTAATATAATGGTTCAAAAGAGTCAAGTATAAAAGTAATGATTAAAATAGTGGTTGCAAGTACCCAGGATACCCTTTCATTATCCTTCTTGCCTTTTAACCTATCCCGTCCATGTTTTGAACGAAGTTTCCAGAATTGATTTTTTTTGGAGCGGTTATTTAAACAATTTTAAAAGTGTGTAAAATAATAATTGAAATTATCACAACAACAAATAATAGCATCGTAAAGCATCCCATTTTTTCATTATCCGCTTGTTGCCTTTCCGATCTTCCTTGAAAATCAACGACGGTTTTATTTCTGTAGTTTCTAACTGGTCTTAATGTTTTGAAATTATAGAAATACAGGAAGGTTAAGTAGGCCAATGTTCCGGTAGTATATCCAATTGCAAAATTTATTCTATTAACAATACATAAGACAATTATGCTAATAATAACAACTTGCAAGACGATAGATTTAAAGGCTTCAATTGTTTTCATAGTTATAGTTGTTTTAAAGTGAATATACTCAAATAGATTTCAAACCCTGTCATACAAAACAGGAAGGCTGAAATAATTAAAACAGCCGTCCATAATATTTTCAGCTCTCTTTGTATCTGTTCAATTGTGAGTTCCCTTTTCATGAATATAAGTTTTAAGATTATTTTTGTTCCGTTACCATTGCTATCCCGCAAGCTAACAGAAAGATTAATAATGCAATTCCTAAGTAAATCATAGTGGTAAATTTTTAAATTAGTCTCACCCAAAAACCCCGCATCGTGTTAGGATTGCGAGGCTGGTTATTTTCAGAGTGAATTATATTCCTCAATTAAGCTTGCATTAAGTGGGCTTAGATTTTTTTGCAAGTTTTACGTGATTGATTAGTTTCAAACACAGGTCCAAAGATATTACATTTAAGTAATATAAAATAGCTTTCTTCATGTTTTGCAACATAAAACGTAAAATAATTCCATCGTAAGTAAAATTATTCGAATACCTATTGTTATTTCAAAAACTATTGCTACTTTTGTGTGTCGGATTAATCAACCGGTTCAAGGAATGAGTAGAAAATATAAATATTGCAATTTTAGGCGCAACCTGCGCACACCGATAAATACTTTCATTCCTTGTAAGATTTTGCCCGCCCGTGATAGGTGGGCTTTTTTTAGGCAATCACCTGAAATAAGATGATAGTAGTTTCTCTATTCGACGGCATGTCGTGTCTCCAAATTGCCTTTAAAGAATTGGGGATAAAACCTGAAAAATACTATTCCAGTGAAATAGATAAATTTGCAATTGCACAAACTCAACTTAATTTCCCTGATACAATACAATTAGGAAGTGTAACAGAATGGCGAACCTGGGATATTGATTGGTCTAAAGTAGATTTAATTGGGGCTGGTTCTGATACTCAGATTTATAGAATGTGCGGGAATGGATGGACGGTTGAGGTTATAAAACATATTTTGATGCAAGGGTATAAGATTTGAATTGTTAATATTTTTCCCCACAAAGAGGGCAGTAAGTAAAAATCAATCTATCATCAAATTTTGTCGTCCGTGTTCCCTTTTTCCATCTTCCCGTAATCGGGGCAAATAACCTAAAATTATTCAGGTTTGAATCAAACGATTTATTTGTGAATGATACTTTCTCTATCACTTCTGATCCAGGGTTTAATTCAGTCATCCTAACTGTCAGGGTATCTTCGAAATTTTTAATACAATCGCACATAATTTTACTTTTTTGATTAGCACAAATTTATAAAAAAATACAATATATTAAAAAATAATCTATAAAAAGTATTTATAAGTCGCAAAAATATACTAATATTGTATAACTAAATTAGTAATATGCCAGTAGCAAAATCATTAAAGCGCACCCAAGCACGGGAAATGGAGGCAAAATTTACTCCGGCAATTAAGACACTTAGTAATTACATGCACAATACAGGGATGGTTCCGGTAGATTTTCTTGGATACAAGATTCCTGCCGGGACTTTCGTTGATAAGAATGGTGTTCAATGGCAAATCCAAGCTCATGCTGTTTGTTCAAAAAAGCACATGATCAAAAAGAACGAGGTGATTCCAATGATCAGGAAGTGGGCTATTGGGCTTCGGGTACGAATATTTATCAAGTATATTGTGGATTGGTCTCAAAAATAAGGACATGAAGGAGAAAAAAGAAAAAATCATTGTGAAGGATAGGCTTAATTTAGCGGATGAGACCGGGAAAACCACAATGAAACCAAAACAAAAGCTAACTAAAAAGGACATTAAGAAAGCAAAGAAACGCTTTCAAAACCGGAACATAACTAAGGCAAATAAGCTTTACTGGTATCTGGTACTATCCGGTATCTTCATGTTCACTTATTCAATCAGCTGCATATTCACCCATTTCCCGTTTTTATATACCTTTTTACCTATTGTTTTAATTCTTGGCTATTTTATATTGCTCATGCTAAAGAGAAATTGGAAAGTAATCTGGCTCTATGTCCGGGACACCGAACAGGGCAGATTACTTCTTTTCCTTAATAACCAGACACATTTTTCAGAGGAACATAAACTGAAACTCATTCAATGGGTTTATTTACGCAGAAAGCATATCAGGAATGAAATAAGTCTTAAGCTTCGGGATAAGGTAATGAACGGAGAGAAATTAGACCCAACAGAACGGGTATTGATCAAGTTTAAGACAGTTTATTGTCCTCAACAATTACTTGATGGGTTCAATAAAGCGCACCTTATAAATGCTTTAATTTGGGCTCACGTGAATGTTCACCTTCTGGATCAGGAATTAAGGGACATACTTGAATTAACTGACGAAAGAATGTCAAGCTTTCGGATTCAGGATGAAGTTGATAAATGTAAGAAGAAATGATTAAAATAGCTCTCATACTCTGCATAATACACATTCTCTACTATGTTTATGTAGGAATAATCTACCAATTTATAAAAATTGGAACCATCTACAATACCCCAAACGAAGAAGTGTTTCGGCTTCGGTCAAAATATAATGTTAACATCAAAACATTTCGGAAGGATTCTAACCATTGGGGCTTTCATTGGTTTAATACAGTCTACATCAATGAAAGGTTACTGAATATCAAGAAAGGTGCCAAGCATCCATATAAAACCCTGCATTTCTTTTTTGAGCATGAATATTATCATTTAAGGAATCATGCCCGGAAAGTATTTGTGTCAAGGTTATTATTTTGCTTCACTCCTTTCTTGATTTTAATCCATTGGGCTTTATTTGCCATTGTCTATATCACTTTTGCTTATTTCATGCACATAATTGTAGATAAAATATTTGAACAACAGGCTAATAATTACGCTGATAAAATGATTGAATTATGACCCGTGACACTACAATTGAAAAGAAACAGATCGTTCTGAAAACATTTCATGAACTTCTACGATCAGGGAATGATTATGAGGTGGCGCACATGTACCGGGAAGCAGGTAAGCCGGTATTCTTGGCAGGGATAAGGGCAGGTGGCATTATCCGTGATTACTATCATACTGTTATCACCGAGGAAATGATAGATTTTATCCCTAAATTTAACCGCAATAATAAGTGTGAAATAATTAATACCTTTGCTCAGAAGTTTGGCTTCTGTGAGCGGGAAGCAAGGTTAATCATCCGGTATATAAGGAGGAAGAAATGACGAAGGAAGAAAAGCAAAACATGGATTTGGATATTATCAACCAAATTAAGGCGGTTACAGCATCACAAAACGTTATGAATGCAGCAATGTACATTCGTGGAGACGCTGAAAATAACAATGCAATGATATGTATCGAGGGTGATGTGAAGCTATTAGCCAACACCCTTATTCATCATATTGAAAACAACCCAAAGTTCAACCAATTTATTATGGCTGTGGTTGGAAGCTATTTATGTAAGAACCCCGACAAAGAAAAAGAATTCAATGAAGGGATTATACTAATGAAAAATTCATTCGGGATAAACTAAAAAAATGAGTGATTCAACACCACAACAGGACAAACAATATACATTCGAGGAGCTTCAAAAGAAACTAACCGAGAAAGAACGTATATTTTGTCACCAGTACATTATTGACTGGAATGGTGCAAGAGCGGCAAGATCAGCAGGTTATAGTCAAAAAACAGCTAAAGAGACGGGTTATGAAAACCTTACCAAACCTCACATTAAACAGTATATCAGCATTATAAAGAATAATCTTGAAGAAGAATCAGGAATTTCTAAGCTTCGTAACCTTCAGGAATTGGCTAAAATAGCCTATTCAAACATCGCTCATTTGCATGATACCTGGATTGAGTTATCGGATTGGGAACAAATCAAAAGAGAGAACCCAAATGCTTTAGATGCCATTGAAAGCATTGATACTAAGACAGAAACTAGGGTATATAAAACTGAAAGGGATGATGAACAGGAAGTTGAAACCAAGTATGTCAAGATAAAGCTTTATCCCAAACTTATTGCAATCAAAGAGATTAACGAAATGATGGGATATAAGGCTCCGGTTAAGTTAGAGCATGATGTAAAGGACTTATCTCACCTTCAGGATATACTGGATAGTATTAAGTAGCAAAATAGAAGCCCGTACACCGGGCTTCAAGGTCAAAAACTAACGAATCTTAAACTTATCCTCATGAAAGTGAACCAAAGGTAAAAAACTATTCTGAATAAAGCAAATAAAAATAACATTATTCATTAAATTGGCTGCTTTTATTTATTGTTAAATAATCACGTTATCAATTAAATAGTCTCTAATTTGTGGGGATAATATTAAACATAGAAGATATATGGAAAACTATGAAATTATAAAAGGAATACCTGTTCCAGCGAGGTCAAAATATCCATTTGCTGAAATGGAAATTGGTGATAGTTTTGTTAAAAACTGTTGTTCACAACAACATAGAAACTTGCTTTCAATGACTGCGAGTATGTGGGGGCGAAGACACGGAAGAAGATTCAGAACAAGAAAAGAAGATGGAGATAATGTTAGGGTTTGGAGAATTCAATAATCACCATTTCTCATTCTTCTTCACCTGCGGTTGATCGTACATCTCTGCATGAACCTTTAAAGCAATAGAGTAGGCTAGTGCTGAATTTACTTGATGACCTTCACGTGCATCTACTTCTCCCGTTTCTTTCTTCCTTTCAAGATTTTTGATTTCCTCAAACACAGGCTGAGGTATTTCTTTGATCTTATTTGTCTCTATTAAGTCTTTGAGATTGTGATATACTTCACGCCTTGTAGACTGATTCACTTCAAACCCATACTCACGCTCTCTTTTCTTGTGAATGTTGTCAACTTTGAGCCTAGAGTAGATAGAATCATACCTTGCCGCTCTGGCTTCACGAATTGCAATATGCCCCAAGTCTGTTTCTTCGTTGGCAGATTGGCCATATTCATCCTCTACGGCCACCACCAATTTAGCAGTAGAATAAAGGGAAGCTATTTCGAGGGCTTTTTTAGCCGCTTTAAGGGGCGCAATCTCATTTGACAGGTACATTATAGGAACAGTACCATTTAACCTATCGTAGGTAAGGATTACTGTATTCCCTCCACGTTCCCCTTCACCCTTTAAAACTAGCACGGTCAAGTAACGGTAATTGTACAAGTGGTTGGGATTATCAAATAGCATCACGTCTCCTTTATCGTTTTCTTCGTACTGTACTTTATATTTGTAGTTCTCAAAGGAAGAGGTAAGTAAACAGTTTACCCAGCCGGTTACATTATTTTCAAGGTTATTCAATGCCCAAGCTTCTATGAATGTATTCTCTGCAAAGTAGTAGTGATTGATTGCGTAGCCGAGATTGTCAACGTGTTCATCGTGACTTGCACGGGGAAAACCGCATATTTGGGTAATGAAATTATCGTTCCAGTTGCCTTTGATGAGTTTACATCGGTGTGATTCTGCTTTAGGTTTGATGACCTGGTGTCTAGCAGTGTGTCCCCCGGCTACCAATTTGCTTTCCTGTTTACTGTGTTCACCGATCCGGACAAAGTTATAATCTGTATCAAACTCAATATAGTCGGCTAAAGAATTACCCGATGCTTTAGGTTCAATAAATATCCTACCTTTGTCTTTATCGAAGGTTCCATTTGCCACCAGTTCTTTTATGAAGTTGAGTAAGTCGGGAAGCTTTTTGTACACGTCCCAGGATTCTTTTACTATGATATTATTGCCTTTCCTTTTAATCAAATCTATCCCGGTTGGGTCATTGATTGTCTTTTCAGTGTAGGCAGCATCAATCCAAAGATCAAATACAATGTCATCATCGCAAGAATCGAGTATTTCAAACATACTTGGCTGTATGTCTTGTTCTTCCAAATTAAAAGGTGCTTGAAGATACTGACAAGTATAGGGGGCTGAGTTCATTTGTGCCTTTGTAATATCCAATACCTCTCTTGGTCTTCTGATTGGGTCAAGAAATCCGTTTGTGTATAAACATTCAGCATCTTTAGGAACAACAGGTGAAGCATGGGTAATCTCTGCCGGCAATGAAATTAATGTTATGTGAATATCTTTCTGTAATGTATAACCAGTTAAATCGTTTTCATGTAATCTTTGGGCTATAATAATATCAAGCCAGGAGTTAGGGTTTATATGTCTTGAGGTTAAAGTTTCAGCATCCCATTCATTCACGTGTTCACGTTCTGTATCCGATCCGGCTTGCTTTGGGTTTTGCATGTCATCCTTTGCTAAGATATGTGCATGCATCCCGGTAATTGTTCCATCAACAGAAGTATTAAATCGTTCTCCCCTGAAATTATTCTGTATCTCATTCATATTTTGAGACACAATCTCAAGTTTTTTCCCGTATTTCAATATGAAAAGGTTATCAAATAGTAAATGCCATTTATCGCTATCGGTTATAGCCCGTGCCTTTTTGGCATGACGTTCAGATAACCGGGCAGAGTATGATATATTGGTTGAAACAATCATTGGGTTCCATAACCAAACCCACATAGGAAGTGCGATTGTAACTATTGTTGATTTAAGGGATACAGGGGGAACGTTTATGATCAATGTCTCCATTGAGAACTCATTCCTTATAACTGGCATTACCTTTTCTTGGATAGCATCACAGATATATTTTATATAAGGAGCATCAACAAATGGTCCGCCTCCTATTTCTGTCCAAAAAGTCGTTAGAAAAACATATAACGATTTAAAGCATTCGGCCCCCCTTTTTGCCGCTTCCCGCTCTATCTCGTTCGTCCTTGCTATATCAGTGTGCGATGGCATTATTTTATATCCCTCAATATTTGCCTTGCCCGTTCACGTTCCACTTTGGTTGTTGAGGTAGATTTGATTTTGTTCCTCAACTTCTCCATTAGGATAGGCTTAAGTGTGTTCTTCTCTTTTGAATTGGCTTTCTTATAGATGAAATAGGTCTCTTCATAACTGAAATTCTTAACAGTCCTTTCAAGACCTGTCAACTTATAGTCTTTTCTTAATTCATGATATTCTTCCTGTGTAATGTTCCCGGCTTTCTTTTCTTCCAAAGCCTTACTATCATCGCCACCAGTCTTTCTCATTTCTTTACGAAGGTCTTTCAATAGGTCTGAATGATCTTTCTGTTCAGAGGTACGCCCACCAATAGGAAGCTTTGTTGCCTGAATGTCATAGGCTGTCTTTTCTGCCTCACTCATATTTAAGTCATAGGGAGCAGGGGTTATACCGAAGAAAGGAAGTATCTTATCCGGCAGGTCTTTATCTGCTGATTTTTCAGCGTTACGGATACCAAAAGGAATCAATTGTTTGCCCATGAATTTTAGTTCATCCAATCCTTTTTTGTAGATAGGATCGTCTTCCTCTGTAATCTTTGTACCATAAAAATCTTTATTGTTTTCCATTTGGTTCACAATAGAAAAAATTGGAGATAGTTTATTTGTGAGTGTTTTGCCCGGATTCGTGGTATAGTGATAAATATCTTTCATGTAAGTAGGCATTGATGAACGTGAAGGGTCTCCATTTGGTTCTGTCTCGCCTGTTTTTGGGAAGAAATAATCTTTGCCTTCACTCGGAGCTTTACCTGTACGCAAGTATTGATAGATTGCACTAGATAGCATTGTCATACCAACAAGTGAAACAACGTAGGCTATTTTATGTGTATGGTCTGATACCTTACCTTGTAAGGCATTTTTAGTTACTCCAAGTAGTTCTTTTGGTGCGCCACCTATTTCTCTAAATGTTCCTAAATTCCAACCTACCGACCGGACAGAAGCCATCATAATATCTTTTGCTGTTTTATTCCAAAATAAGTTATCATATACCATTTGCCCCATTCGATTATCAACAGACCTCCAAGCGTATTGAAGTGCCGCCCTTCTTTCAGTAGGTGTAGCATTTGGATGTTCATTCATTTCATAGCGTGCCATATCCATAAATACGCCTAACTTTTGACGTGGTACAACATATTCCATGATAGGTTTAGATGCTAGCTCGACAAGTTTAAGCGGGAACACAAGTCCGGCTTTAATAAATTTATGATCGGCTAAGGCATTATGAAATTGTTCTTTTGCTTTTACAGAATAGAACTTATCCATTTGTACACGACCCCCAGCCTGTTCTAAGAATTGTGCTATCTGTTTCATCTCTGGGGTTGCGGCTTCATCTCCAAACCAAGCCTTATTTAATTTATTTCCTTGAATAATATTTGTGATAGGGGCTATTGGTGTCATTGCAAAATGTTTAGCGGCTTCTCCTAAATTACCGTTGTACATGTATTCTAATCCAAGTCCAAACTTAGAAACTGCAGCATCCATTGAGGTGAATCCTAAGTGAAACGCAGACAATCCAAGTTGTAATTGAGTAATCGTATTGCCAAGTCCACGATAAAGATCATAAGCATGATTACCCATTAACCCTTTTGAAAGGAAGTTGTTTAGAACTTGTGCTGCACCTTCCTGAGCATAGTAATGACCAACGATCTGCATTCCTTCATCCGTTTTTCTCGATACAGTGCTAACCTTATCATCAATTAAAGTGAATCCTTCAGGTCTATTTGCCCCAAGACGCACATATTTTACCAGTCCTTCAAGTTTAAGTGTGTTGAGGGTTTTATGTGCCATAACATAACGTTCCATATCTCTCACATTTGTAAGGACAGAGGTTATAGGATTCCAATCAACAGGTTCTAATCCTTTATCAATGCTTTCTTTATAGGTTTTAACAGTGCGCTGGTTCATCCATTGTTTAGAACCTTCGTAGGGACGTTTACTTTTGCCTGAAAATAAAAACTGTTCTGCTTTTTTGGGGTCTTTAAATCTTCTGGGGTAATAATTTTCAATAAACTGATCAAGTTTTCCGGTTCCTAAATCCCGTACCTCATCTCTTACTTTATCTTGTAATTCCCTTAAAGCATCTGCATATCTTTGAAGGTCTTCATTGCCTTGTGGCCTGCCACCTGGAACAGAAGGGTCTTCTAATTTATCAATAAAATCAGTAGATTGCTCATGGGTCATCTTGCTAAACTTATCGGTCGCCTCTTTTAGTCGTGCTTCTGATTGATTCATTGTTCTCTCCATGTGAGACATATTCTCAGTCATATTTTCAGCAGCGATCTTTCCACTTGCCGTAGAAGAAGGGGACAGTGTATTTCTTAATGATTCTGCAAACTTGTTGTATGATTCTGCTGTCTCGGTTACGCCGGGGACATACGTTGCTGCCCTTTTTAGTTTATCTACTTTACTTGCAGCCTCACCCATCCTGTTTAAATCTTCGATAGGCTCAATAGGTTTGTTTTTAGGCTCAATAGGTGTCTGACGGAACATCGGCACCCCTTCACTCATTACAGATTGTTTCATTGAAGATGTGACAGGTAGGGATTGAACGGTTTTGTCTCCTTCTCCTTTTGGTCTTACATATCCTTCATTCTCTTTTAATAACTGATAATATCCTTCAATAGCTTGCTGCCCGGCTGTTCCCTTATCCTGTTCTATCTTACCAAGTGCTTTCTCTGTGGGTGAATAGAATCCTATGTTGGATACTTTGATTTTATCTTCCTTGTCAGCAATTCTGAATTTTACTGCCTGATCATTGAATGGCTTCTGTGTATTCCCATTTTCAAACCAGTCTTTCAACCCTTGCTTAGTGGTACGGGTGATCTGGTCTAACCCTTTCCAGTCAGCAGGGAAAGCCTTTTCATAGGTCTGTCTTGCTTTTGTTACGTTGTCAAAGCCCAACATTACCTTGTGTTCATCGAATAAGCCTGTCTTGGGGTTCTTCTGATCGACAACATAGATTTTATCACTTTCGGGTTTATCGCCCATGAAAACGTCTACGTGGTCCTTATCCTTGCCTTTTGTCCCCCGGAAATAACCATAGTCGGCAGGTAGTTCACGCTCCCATTCTTTACCGTATGAATCTACACCACGCCTTATTGATCCTTTGGGGTTCTCAATTGAAATATCAAAGCCATCAAAGCGGACGTGACCTTTCTTGTAGTTGCCCGCTTTTTTCTGTGCGTCGGTTGGATTGGTGTTTACTTCTTCGGATGCTTTGTTAATGCGGAAACGGATGTTATCTACTGAGTAGTTGTCTTTAATGTACTGCTCTATTTCATCAGCAATTTCATCAGAAGAAGAATCTTCATCAAAAGACAAATCGGTTGATGCCCCTGCGAATTTCCCTGCTGTTGCATTTTTGTTGGCAATAACAATTGTTACATCTGGCCTTCCATTTCTGGGATTATGTGTATGGTCTGCAATGCGGATAGATACTTCTCGGTTTTCATTATCGTTTTCATCGTACTGATCTCCGGTAATGTTTCCGTTTTTATCCACATAGACAGAAGAATATTTACCAATTTTAGTATTGAACCGATTACCTAAATCTTTTTGAACATCATAAATTAAATCATCAGTATTGGCATTATCGGCTTCACTTTCTGCATAAGTGTAATAATCATCATCTACGGTATATTCGTAGGTATCCTTACCTTTCAAAAAGTCGTCAATCTCATATTTAGTAATGTCTTCTGGTTTGAATTCATCGTCACCCGTATTATCAATAATTTCTTTGATTGGGATTTCTAAATGTTCAGCACTAATTGAAACCGAAGCTCCGGTGTAGTCATAATCATAAGGATTACTTTCAGCATCACTAATAGCTCTATCTATGTTTATACTTGTACCCAAAAACTCCCCTGAATTATCCGTGTCAAACCGAGTATTGTAAACAGTAGTGCGCAGTTCGTCGCCTTTTATTTCAAAGTCTTTTCCATTATAACGCTCATGTTCCTTTTTAAAGTCAGGATTTTTAGCAATCATCCTAAACCTTATATCAGGGTTGCTTTCACTGAAGGTTCCCTGATTGCCGGTGGAGCTTTTTACTTGATTGGGACTAAATACTGCTGTTGTTGTTTGTCCATGACTTTCAGCGAGTAGTAATCCATCATATTTATACCCTTTTTCATCGAAAAATTCCTTTAAATCTTCTGCATCTGTCCAGTCGGGTAATCCTAAGTTTTGATCCAATGGAGTACCATTTCCCCATTTATTTATAAATTCACTATCAAATACTTTCTTGTGTTTTGGTATTCTGGTATCAAATGGATTTTCAGCCTTTAAATAAACAGGCATAATGCTTTTACCTGCCAATGTTTTAGCTTCAAGTTCCTTTTCTGCTTGCCCTACATAATGCGCTCCTTTTGCAGAACTTCCCTCGGCATACATTTCAACATATTCGGGGTTATCAGAAAAGAAAAGTATCCTATCATCCCTGAATTTATCAAAATCCCTATTTGTGGCATGATACATTACTTTAGGATTACCGTTTTCATCGGTTATCTTAGAGCTTCCAAACCAACTTTTGAATTCAGGGGTTTCGGGTAGCTTGTCGGAGAGACGGAAACGAATGAATTCACTTTGAACAGGCTTAGTTCCTTCTTGATAATAATCTCTTATGTCATTAAGTATTCTTGAAGCGGGTGTTTTTACGCCATACTCCATACTGAAAGTAGTTCCATATTGACCGGGTTCAGAATAATCAACAAGCATTCCTTGAAAATCTCTTTGTCCTTGGCTTGCGTTAATATATGAGCGAAGCGTTTTGTATTGTTCTGGTGTTGGTTCTTTTGTTACTTCGAAGCCATTTGATTCACCTTTCATTCTAATATTGCCACTTGCCATGAATTTAACCATATCCATATCAGAGTTTTCATCTGCCGAACTAATTTCCCTGTGATCTTCTGCCCTGCCTTGTGGATAAGTATTACCATGTTTCCTACCGGAGAAGTCAAGCATAGTGCCATCATTCAATAAATAACCTGCTTCATAGAAATTATTAGTGGTTCCAACGTATCTCTTTGTTTTAGTAATGAATTTTTGATCATCAGTTTTTTCGGCTTTTGGTTCTTTTTCTCCAAGTACTTTCTCAAATGCCTGTAAGTGGTTATCATATACCTGTCTGCTTTTAACATTATCAGTAAAATATTTGACCCAATCAGAAGTAGGTCTTGGTGCAAATCCTTGCTTGGTTAAGTTTTTATTGATAGCATCCCATTGTTTATCTGAAATGTAAGCAGGATTATAATATCCCCTGTCTTCTACTTTTACAAATGGTGTTTTCATTAATTCAGGAATAAAATCACCTGCTTTTAATTTATCACCATCCTTTAAAACACTGTTATGATACCATTCACCATTTACTTTTACTTGATCTCGGTGTACTTCTTCTACTTCGGGCATTTTATCCTGAAGTCTCATTCTCACATTCCCTTCGCCTTTACCATTAACCTTTTGCCCCTCAGTCATCCTCTCTCTTTGCTCTTTGATGATATTTAACAAATCGTTTTGAGTAAATTGATTTGATGTTAACCCAAATGTTTTACGAACGAGATGAACCAATCTGTCAACAAAACTTTGCCATTTGGAAGGTATGGTTTCACTCTCTGAAAGATGCGATAGAAATTCATCGGCAATCATTTGCTTATCGTTATCGGCTAGATTTTCTTTACCTGAATAGTCAGGGACATAATCTTTAGCAACCTTATCAATATCTGCCGGTTCCATGCTATCAAATACATCTGACATTAAGTCATTAAACTTTGTGTATTGTCTGCCAATAATGCTTTGAGGGTCTCCGTTTGCAAATAACTCCCTTAATCCTTTGTGGTTTGCTTCATGAAGGAATGTTTTCTTTGCCTCTGATACGGCATGGATTCTATCGGATACAATGTAAATCTTTCCATCTTCAGGGTTATAAAACCCTGTCGTTTCTTTTCCTGCTGCAATCCTTTTCCTTTCCTCTTCCTGAACGTTCTTGGGTATCTCTGAAGAGTTGACTATTTCAACGGGTCTGTTTAACTCTGAGCTTATCTGATTGAGTGCATTGAGTGCGTTACGTTTCTCTTTTAAGTCTTCGGCTGCCTTAGCGGTTATGTTGAGTAGTTTTGGTTCTCCGGTATCCTCTTTCTTTACACGGTAAACAAACCCATCTTCTCCTTTTACCTTTACCCTATTACCTAAGTCTTCAATGACAGTTCCATTCTTTTCATCCCCGGAAGGCGTGGTAAAAGAAACCTGTTTTGGTTTATATTTTGAGTTATCAACATTTGATTCTTGCAAATTATTTTCACCACTTTCAGTACTACCCTCTGTATTTACTGGTGTTTCAGAAGGCATTTGGTTAACATTTTCGTTATTAACATCTGAATTATTATTTTTTTCGGGAACTTTTTTAATGTTTTTAGTCGGTTCTGCTGCCTGATCAACAGGGGAAGACTGAATTTTTTTAACTTCTAATACATCGGGGTTATAAACAACTAATTCACCATCTTCATACAACCCATCATATCCCTGTTCTTTTAGCTTATCTACTACCTCTGGATTACGTCTTAATATATCTCTTGGTAATAAGTTATCTAATGATAATCCAGCATCAATTCGTTCCTGTGCTTTGCGTTTTCCTGCTTCTGTGTTTTCGACTGCCCATTCTACGAAAGTATCTCCATATTTACCATTTGGAGTATCTTGAACTTTAAATATTTTAGCTTGTGGGGTTAATGCAACTTCAATTTTATTTTTACCATAGTTCTCTATTTTAAAAGAACCTTTTTCTTGAAGATAAAAGCCTTTACCTAACCAAGAATCACCTTGACCACTTCCGATTTTAGATAAATCAAAACTGTCAAAATTATCTGCATTAGTTTCATGAATAAAAGTCTTATTGTTAATGTTAGGATTAATAGAAGCACCCCCTCCGGTTTGCTCTTCAGGGGTGCGTTCTGGTGATTCAGGTAATTGAGTGGAACGAGAAACATCTTCTACTGATGTAATTTCTGTTGGCTGTTCAACTTTATTTTCTGTTGCCGTACCATTCTCCGCAACTGGTGTATTTTCCACGTTGTCGATACCTGCGTTGTCTTGCTGCTCTCCGGTTGTGTTTTCATCTTCAGTATTTTTAGGGTTCAACACATCATCAATCTTTTGAACTTTTTCATTCAAAGTTTTAATTTCACGGGCTATATTGGCTTTTTCATTTAGGGAAGTAGATTTCAACCTCTTTGTAACGAGCTTTTCAACCTTATCTTTTGCGGCCTGTTGTAGTTCAACCAGGGTATTATTTGTTTCTTCTTCACCAAACTCTTTTGAGTATTCACGTTTAAACATTTCAGGCTCCATAGCATCATAGTCGGGAAGACCATCTTTGTCTTTTGGTATCTCCGGGTGCTGTTGCCTTAATGTTGCTTTGTCTTGTTCTACCTTAGCGGCTTCTGCCTGTTGTTGTTCCGCTTTCTGCTGTTGCTGTAATTGGATTTTTTCAGCTTCCTTTTGCTGTTCGGCCTGTAATTTCTCATCGGCTTGCTGCTTATCTACTGCATCCTTTTCAGCTTGCTTCTGTTGGTCAATAGCTGCCTTTTCAGCTTGTTTTTCAGCATCGGTCTTATATGGTTCAATATCAGCTAAAACATAATTACCAATATGTCCTTTCTCATTCATGACAGATACCATTCCATCATCACCAATAGCGACTACTTTGGCTATACCATTGGGTGTATGAACGGATTTATCAGGAATAATCCCCTTATCGGCGGCTTCCTGTTGTGCTTGCTGCGCTTGTAGGTATTGGTTGTCCTCCTGGTTATCGGTGGCATTACTTTTATTGTGAATATCTTCAGGTGCTTGACTTGAATAATCTGTTACCATATCAGAGCCAAATGCTTTTATCTCACCGTCTGCATTCTTGGCAAAGATAGCCCTTCCCGGTTGTCCTAAGTCTTTGCTATTTCTGATATAATATTGTTGACCGTCAATATTGGCAGTAGTTACGTTGCCGTTATCGTCTTTAAATTCATCAATGCCTTTCTGTACTTCAGCCGCTTTGGCTTTAAACATTGAATTAAGTTGAACTGAGTTTTTAAGATAATCAAGGGCTTTATAATAATCAGGTGTAGTGATATTCATTTCACCACTTATCTGATTGAAATTATTTATAATGTCTTGCGGATCGGTGTAGTTTTTAACAATGTTATCAACGGCTTCGGTGTAGTTTGCATTGGGAATATCTTTGAATTGTTCTACCGATTTGGCGTAATCATTCTTTACTTGTGTCCGTGCCTGTACGTTTCGGAAAGCATCCGCTCCTATTTGTGCTGACTTTGTCACGGCTCCAAACATTGCCCCCGTTTCGGCTGCATCTTTAGCCGTATTCCACCAATCCTCTGGTTTAATATCCTCACCGATTAAAAATTGATTTGTTGCCTCTTTAGTTAATTGCATTGCCTCCATAGATAACACACCATGCCCGACACCACTAGCCAGTTCCTTTACTAATTGAACAGCCTTTGTAGGTTCTTTTTCGGCAAATGAAGCAATTACTTTAGATGCAAAGTTCTTGGCTTCCGGGTTATTTATCATTGAAGATGCAATACCATCTACAATTTTACCACCTTTAGGAAGTAATGAGCCCATATATTTACCCATTGGAAGAGTGTATGCCAATGCGTACAAGTACCCTGCCGTATTACGGTCATCTTCATTTTCAGGAAGATTATCTTTTGCTCTCTGCTTATCGTATTCTTGCCCTCCTTCGCCCAATCCGGACAATCCAAATAATCCAGTAGATAATCCAGCTACTTCAGCCGAACCCGTCAATGCTGATGCTACTGCCGGAACAATAAATACAGCTGCAGACCCTAATTTTGAAGCAAGGTTATTTTTTATTGTAGGATCGGGTGCGTTCCATTGGTCTATTGATTTTCTAAATGCTGATTCAGGTGGTTTTTGATAACCTTTCTCACCGGGATACATATACTCACCTTTGTCATTTACTACCGCTCCGCCTGTAAGATTGTTTTGAATGTTCTTGCTTACATCGTCTAAGGCATAACCAGCATTTGCAACAAAATCTTTTGCCGTTGACTTAGCTCCTTTGACAAAATCTTCAGCAACATCTGACTGTATCGGTGTGGGCGCAAAATTACCTGAAGGTGTTAACGAAGAAACAGGGTTTACTATTTGACCAATTGGCTTAATGGCAGGAATAGGTGTTACCGGTTGGGTATTTGCCCTATCAAGGCTATCCTGAAATTGGGTGTATTGTCCCGGAGTGGATTCGGATTGCTGTGTAGGTATAAATGAAACCTTGTTTTTATACTCGGGGTATTTTTCGATGATTTTTGCAGCAAGAACGCTGTCATCTACATCTTTGTAGTCGGGATATTTTTCTTTTATCTTTTTAGAAAATTCCTGAACACTTATAGGTCTTTGTTCTTCTGCCTGATAATTTGCAGAATTTTCTTGCTCTGACATATTATTATAGTATTAAAGTCCTAAATTCAATGGATCATTTTTGGATTGTGGTGTTTGTTGTTGTACTGGTGTATTTTGATTGTCCGGTTCAATAACCTGACCGGGGCTTTGTACTTCAGGCCAGGTCTTATTTGGTGCGCCTGTGGTTTCCCATCTTAAATATGCCTGAAGCAAATTCTGGTCTGTTACTTCCTTACCTAATTCATCAACTACAATTGTTTTTGGTTCTCCATCTTCACCTATAACATTTTTATAAGTTTGATGTAAGGCCGTTTGAATATACTTTTTGAATTCAGGGTTCGTTTTTGCCCGGCTAATAATATCCCTTTGTTCTGGCTTAGGTATCACCCTGTTAATGGTTTGACCATTTGCAGCCTGATAGGTGATGTTTGGAGAACCAAACTTATCTTCCTCTTCGGCTTTCTTAAGACTATTCTCCATTGCGGCTATCTTTAATGCAGTATCATTATTCATGCCAGTTGTTTTAACATGGGTTGAATTTGCATCATCGGAAATAGTTTTCTGGTTTGCCAATTGGTCACGTAGTTCCTGATACTTCTGCCGTTCAGATTCTTTTAACTGGTTACTTTTTAGTTGGTCATCTACCCAATCCATCATTTGTTTATGGTAGTTGTTCTCCCAATTATTAGCAGTTTGTTTATTTGCTTCTGATATGTTTTTGTAGTTCTGGAACTCTTCGTCACGTGCTTTCTGAATACTTGGAGCGGCTAAAGTATCGGGGTTAATTGTTCTTCCTCCAATACCTGCCCCAAAAATAGCAAGAGCATCCGCCCATTTAGCTGCTCTCTGTAAGCGCGCGGTACGTTTTTCTTTGTCTGCATTTAATGTAGGTGGGGTTACGTAATTTGGGTTTGGAATAGAAGCTGCATATTTTGCAAGGCTTTCCCTATTTTCTTGTGGAACTAATGCTGATATTTTATCTGCCATTGCAGTCTTATCGGTATCCGTAAGAGGGTAAGCATAGGGCTTATTTAAATCAACACCTATTTTATTTGCCGTATTGGCAACGATATTAGTATCCTTTGCATCCCTTACAGACTGTCTATTCACCCTGTTTTGAATAGCTAATTGTCCTGACGGAAGGTCTTCATCCTTCATGTTATCAATAGTATTCTGATTCTGACTTTTCAATTTGTCAATATCGGTGTGCTGAATAGGATTAACAGGTGTTGGTGTTATTGTTAGTGGTGTTGCTACTGCGGGGGGTGCTGTTATCTTTTGAACATCCAACGGATTTAGCTTTTTGATATTGTTTTCGGGTTCCTGATTGGTATCCATAATTTTAATATTAGATATTTATTTTTTATTAAGCACCTGTTGCTCCTGCCTTCATTATACTACCTAACGCAGTTCCGCCACCTTGCATGGTATTGCTGATAGTATCAATCCCTTTAAAGAAGCCGTCCCATTGTTTGTCTATTGCGCCTACCTTTATATCAGCCGAAGTTCCCATTTCTTTTAATTGTAGGGCTTTCAACTGTTCAAGTTGTGCATTCCTGTTAGCTTCTGCACCTGTGGCTATATTACCTGCTGCCCCTGCCATTGCATCGCTAGCCTGACCTTGTGCCGCTACCATTGCTTCGGGGCTTGCATTTGCGCCCATTACATTCATAGACCGGTTATAATAATCTTGTGCGCCTTGTGATGCTTTAACCATTGCAGATTTAGAGGCTGCCGTTTCAAATGGGTTTCCATTTTTTAGCGCATCAATGTCGTTCTGACTTTGATTTGCCATAGCGGTAAACTCGTCCGCTATCTTGTATTTTTGATTTGATCCGAACATAACCTTAGTATTTTAAGCCCAAAAATAAAGATTAATAGTAAGCGATAATTCTATTATAATGACTTGTACTATCTATTAGCGACTTGTAAGCATTAAAAGTATATTACAAGTACCATGTTTATAGTAATATAAAATAAATTTTGATTTTATTTTGTGTCTTATTAATGTTAAAATCATAATTTCTCACATCATGGAAAAAGATAAAGTTGAAGAAATGGACGAAAGTGGCATCCCTACCAAGCCCACAGAAACGGAAGCACAACCAGCCACAGCACAGAATGATGATAAGCCTGTTGATGATAAAGACGATGTTACCGAAGAGGACATTTCTAATGTCATTGCAACACTTAATGAGTTTCAAAAGATCATAGGGGGCAAAGAGCAAATTGCCAATATCCCTAAAGAACTGGTGAAAATCAATAAGTTCATGATTGAAAAAATGATTGCCCTTCGTGATATGTACGAAGACCCTTACTGGAAACAGATGATTGACGACATGGTGGATCAAAAGGAAGATGGTAAAACACCTTCTGTTGTCGTTGCTGCTGCCCGTGTAATCCCACAGGATGAATACGAGGAAGCGGTGGACAATGAAAACTACGATGACGTTCAAGCCAAAGTTGGTCAAAAAGTTCAAGGTATCAAAGACGCTCAGGATAATGAAGCGTCTATGGCATCTAACTTTAAAGCCTCACAGGATGCAGGGAAAGCCTATTGCCAAAAGATGAATTACGATGATTCAGAAATGAAAGATTTGTTTTCATTGGCAATGAGTTGGTTTAAGATTCTTGGTGATGGTATGATTTCAGAGGAAGAATGGGCAAAAATCGACAAAATGAGAAATTATGATGGTGACACCAAGATGCTCCGGGATCAACTTCCTGCCGCACCAACAAAAGAGGTACTGCCCGATAAATCATCTATGCAAGCCTCAATGAATGCCCCTGCACCGACAAAGCCCGCAGCTAAACCAACCAATTCTTTAGAGGCATTGGGAATGGCTCAGTCTACACCGAGTTATATTCGTCCACGAGGGGGAGCTAAGGTTTAAAAAATCAAGTCTAAAAACATTTAATACAGTTATAAAATGAAAACTATTGTAAAATTTATTCTTTGCGTTTTGTTTTCGATTTTCATGGCTACGCCTGAATCGGTTAACGCAAGCCTATCGCCGTTCGGTATGAACGCTTCTCTCGACCCTAGTAAGGGTACTGCTGCTGCTGCTGACATCTTTCAAGATGTGGCAAGCATTGAAGAATTTGGATTAAATGCTTCTGAATTCGTATCTCCTGCATGGTTGGAAATCCTTGTTTTGGTTTCTCCTGCCAGCTTTCCTATTAGTACCTTCCTGACACAAAAAACACTGGATGGTATAAGGGGATTAGCAAAAGCACAAAAACCAACCACCGGAACGTATGAGGATTATTTTATTAAAACAGCCGATGGATCAAGCCGTTTTAATCCTCAGTATCGTGTTCAGGAAGACAATATGAAAAATGCTTCTGAATTTGGTGAAACTCAAATCAATAATTATAAATTGAATTGGGGTCAAATTGCTGTAATTCCTTACCAAGATTCATTAAGTGCAACCTATACCCAACCAGGACCCGCTACTACAACGGCAGTATTACATGTAAACAATGCTCAGATTTGGACTGCACACATGGAAGTTAAGGTACAGAACGCTACTTATGCCGATGGTCAACCTTTAACCCTCTTGATAACCGCTGTTGATACCTCAGCTGGGACTATTACCGTAGCCTCATTAGGTGGAGCAAGTGGTACTACTGTAATCCCTACCATTAACACAGGTACAAGGGTTACACGTATGGGTACAGCATTTGGGTCAATGGACGTTAAAAATACTATGGTAGCACAATATCCAACAAGTGACTATAATTATGCACAGAAGTTTATCACTTCCGTAGTTTATAGCAACTGGTCAATGATGACAAGTTTGTTTACCAACTATTCATTCTCGATGATTACCAATCTTGCATTACAGGATTTTAGATATGGTCAGGAATTCTCATTCATGTTTGGCCCACGTTGCGAAAAAACCGTTACAATCGGAGGTGAATCTAAAGTTATTCATACAACTGGAGGATTAGAGCACTTCATTGATCAGGTTATAGAATACGGTACAGGTGGCGGAAATACTACTATCACTGAAACTGATATAGTCGATTTCACTAAACAAATGCGTATAGGGAACAATGGTTCTGATACCCGCTTCTGGTTTGCAGGGTCTGATAATATCGCTGCATTGAATAAAGGAGTGATGAGTGACCGTACCCGGTTTGTTCAGAAAGAATATGATACTATCTATGGTTTGAGCTTTACTGTTCTTTACTCCTTCTTTGGAACTATCAACGTAATGTATGCGCCTTTAATGGATCAAAGTGAATATATCAATAAAGCATTCCTTTTGGATATGCAGTTTGTTGACAAATTCGTTTTTCAGCCATTCAAAGAAACGAAAGTTAACTTGGTAGCTTTGAGACAGGCAGACGCTCAGTCAGTAGATATGCTCGAAGCTTGCGGCTTAATTATCCGAAATTTAGACTGCCATTTCATTGTAGATGTAGCAGCCTGATAAAGATATAAAGAGAAGGGGTTTTATATCCCTTCTCTTATCTTTTAATACATTAATCCAAAAAAGTAATTATGGAACAAGAGAAAATTTTTGTCTTAACAAACAAAAGAACTTTTAAAAGATCAGTGAATATTTTTGTTTTTGATTCAACCGGGAAACTTGAAAAAAGAAACATTGTATTTACAACGGAACATTTGATTGACAAGAGCCAAAGGAGCGATGTTGCCCAGACAGTAGCGGCTCAATACTTTGTAAAAAACGATGCTGAAGCTAATGGGCTAATGGCTAATTCGGGCTATGGGAAAACATTTGTGCGGATAGATGACCCTGAAGGTCAATTGAAACTTCCTACACGGTTTGTATCCCCAGATGATGCTGAAAAAGCAGCATTGAAGATTCTTTTTGACAAAGCAGGATTGGAATTCAACCCGGCTTATGATACTAATGTTCTAAAAAAGGAATATGAAATCTATGTTTCTGCATTAGCAGGCACAAACAAAGTGGCTGAAAGTAAAGTAAAGGAAATCCCTGCAAACCCGGTTGATTTCGACAAAAGCCGTAGGGAAGGTATTTTGGCAGCAAAAGCCAAGTTTGAAGAAAAGTACGGTTATCCTGTGCCTGATGTTGTCATCAATGATTTGGCTTTCTATGATGGGCTTTCAAACCCTGATTTCCCGGCTGAAGAATACATTTCCAATAAGCAAAAAAGCCTTAATGAAAATGTCAATACGGCTATGGATGCAAACGAAAAAACCAAAGAAAAAACTATCGGAGAACTGCAAAAAGCATACTTTGATAAGTTTGGGAGAAACGTAGCCAACGCTAAAAAGAACGATGCAACCTGGATTAAAGGCGAACTCGCAAAAGAGTAAAAGTAAAAGCTGAAATAACATAAAGGCGGCGGCAACCCGTCGCCTTTTTAATAACAAAGAATATGAATACTCAAATATTGACGGTAGGTAACACCTATAAAATTAAAAGACAGAATTACGGAGGCAATACCGGAAGCGTAGGAGCCTTAATATTTAAAGGTGATTCTATATCTGTTAATGTATTTGGCAGTCAGGTTAAGCCGTCATATCAAGACGAGATGGTAAACCTTAAAGACTTACTATATCCAACACGGGGGGCTATCATTGCCGCTGCCGGGATATTTTCATTTTTAATTTTACCCGACTATATCAGGATTGCAGGTACAGTAGAATCTATTGAGCTTGTAAACTATGTAGCAGAAACAGATTTAGGGTTATTACCAGCAAGTGATGAAGCATAATGAGTAAAACTGCTACCGATATTGTAACTAAGGCACTGACATTACTTGATGAACAGTTGACGGAGTTTGCGACAGCCGCAACGACTGAAATGTCATTAAAGGATATTGCTTTGGATATACTACCAGAGGTGTGTAGAAATCTCATGAAGAGTTTACCTTATGAGTTAAAACGATATTTAGCAAAGTCTGATGAAAGTTTAGCGCAGGAAGCATTAATAGGGGGAGAAGATCAGACGGGATTAGTAAAAAGAAAGGTTGCCTTTACAGCACCGACAGATTTTTGGGAATTGGTGGCTATTCGGTTATCTGTATGGTCTAACCCACAAACAAGGTATATCTTAATTGATGACCCCATTTATACGGTTCAAAATAATCCATTTACCCGATCAGGGAAACAAAACCCAACCGTAGCAATTTCAAACACTACAAAGTTGGAACAAGGTCATTCACTGACAACATCACACACTAGGATAGAATGTTTTTCTGTTCATAATGAAGATGAGGTTGTGGTTTCATTGTTTCAGTACATCTCATTTGACAATGTACCGGATGATACTAATAGTGTATGGCCTGATGAATTATTTGAAGTCACATCAAAGGCTTTAGCGAGTGAATTAATGTTGATAAAAAATAGGTTACAACAAAGTTCACTTATTGGAAATGAAGGAGCAAAAATTATTGAACAACATAAATAAATATTAATCATTAAAATTCAAAGTTATGGAAATGGCTAAAAAAAGTTGGGTAGAAAGCCGAATAACCGCCTTAATCACAGCGGGGACATTGGTGGACTTAACAAGTGCCATAACTGCTTGGGCTACTGGCGCAGCAGTTGTAATTGGTGCTGCATTAAAAACAGGTTATAACAAGTTGTGCGGTTATACAAAAATTGATTATCGCCCAACGGGTGGAGGTTCTAACAGTTACGCCCTTCAAGTGCGTCACAATGCTGGTCAGACATCTGGTCAGGTAATAAGCCTTGATCATGAAGCCCATGTTACCGCAAGTGGTACAGCTTCGTTACGAGGCGTTCAGGGATTAGCTGTATTGGATGATACATTTACTGCTACCGGGGCAACCTATAACGGATTGTATGGTCAGTTTCGTGCTGATGGTACTTTTGCCGGGGCTGGTTTTGGTGCTGCTATCTATGGTCTTGTTGAGGCAAGTGCAGCGATAACCGCAGACCACATTTGTTCTCTTTGGCTCGATACACATCAAGCATTGGCAATTACCGGTAGCTATCAGTTGTTGTATTTGACCGAGAATGGCGCAGAACCATTGGATCAGGTATTTTATTTAAGGACACCGGGGGCAAAAGCACTTATGGAACTTGATACTTGTTCAACGTTTGTAAGCGCAACCGCTACCACTGCCGGAACTTCAAAGAAAATCAAGATAACTATTGATGGTGTTGCTTATTATATCAACGCATATACTGGAGCCTAATAATCAAAATGGTTGATGTTACCGTAAATATTGATATTAACGCTGTCTCTTACAAGACATGGTTAAACACATCCCTTGTAGGAATGGCTAATGTTGTTAATGGTGTCCCCTTGATCGAAACTACCGAAATGGGAACCGATCAGGAGGACGCTTTTAAGAACTTCATTGATGAAGCTTGCCGGGAAGTGTTAAAAATATTTGCCGGAAGACAAGGAGATGCCTCAGGTGTCCCATTTGAAAAACTTAGGGACAATGTTATATACAGGTTCAACGAAGAGCAGCCACCATTACCGCAAGCAAATTCTATCAAAGAATCTTTATACGAAGATACTAAAAATGCTATTTACACATTCATTACAATGATGTGGTTTAAGATTAAAAAAAACGAAGATATGGTTACTTATTTGGAGGCTAGGTATTTTAAACTGACCGACAATATAGACCATGCCCTTCATAAATTACACGATTAAAAAAGTTACAACAATGGGAGATATAACTGTTTCTGTTTCTATTTCGGCAGTTCATAAAGAGGTTGCAAGGCGATCTTCGATAGCCACCGAAACCGATCCTTACTATTCCAAAATGTCAACCGAGAAAAAACAATATTCTCAATTGCATGGCGAAGGTGATAGGATTACGGCAGACTACACAAAAGAAGCTGCAAAAGAAGTATTACAAGCATACTTAAACCGCCAAGGTGATGTAAACGGGATAGCCTATGAGTATGATAAGGTTATTGCCGTAAATGGTGCAGTAAACCAAAGAGAGACCATAACTCTAACCGGAACAGATGGCTATGCCTACGTTACGGAAATTGCACCTGTCGATAAAATTGTGACATTCGATAGTGACCTTGCCACTTCAGCAGCAAATTTTGTCAGTGACAATATTGCTTATTATAGCAATCAAGGGATTGACTTAACTTCTGATGGGTCAGATATAATTTTTGAAGCTCAAATAGGTGGAGTACCTTTTACCGCTCCTGTTATTGCCCTTCAGAATGGTAGTTTGGATGGAACCACGGACCATACAACCGCTAATCAGGCAGGTGATAAAATCACTACCGGAAACATTGTATATCGGTTTGCCGAAAATACAAATCCGCTTTCAGTAAAGCAATCAAATGCCATTATTACAAGGCTGACAAATAATACAAAAGATGCTATTATTTATTACATTCTTGTATCCCTTTATCGTAATGACGGTAATACTATCAAGGAACAAGAAGTGCTATCTAAAGCATTGACATTGATTGATAATCTTTCCGGTGATCTTTATAGGTTACATGACTAATCATGTCAAGCCTGATAATAAAGGATACGGGAGTAGACCATCTTTACAAGGATGGTGTGCCTATTGTTGAGGTATTTGTTAAGATAGCGGATATTTTTCAATTGGTAGCCAGAAAAACTGCGCTTATTGCTCAGGCTGACCCATTCTTTGACCGACATTCATCGGCTAAAAAGATGCTGATAGAACTTCACGGAGAAGGCAGCCGCATAGCAAACGATTTTATATCGCTTGGAGCAAGTGACATACTACCCGTTTTTCAGCCTATGCAGCGATGGATGACAGCGTTTAAAGATGTAGATGGAAATTCAATAAGCATGTTTGATTATGATCTGCTTATTCCCGGTGATTCTGAAGCCGATCCACCAACAGAAGATACCCACACGGGGACTATTGTTTATCGTTGGCAAATAATGGATACAAGGTCTGCTCAATTCAAGCTCAATTATACCAATGAAACACGTGGAAACATTATAACCGACCTTAACATTGTCAGGAATGTTCAACGGTATCTTATTGAAGCCTTACAAGACTATATGATGATGGAATTCTACAAAGCAATAGGATACGATAATAAATACATCATTTATTTCAAGTCTTACGAAAAGAACCGTCAGAATATTGCTTTCTGGGCTAAAAGTGATTTAAGTTTACAAACAGGACACAACTATGTCGAACATTAAGAACATACAATCATCCCAACAAATAAGGGAAGTATTAAGGAGGAATGAGCGGACAGGGATAACACGCCCTAAAAAGCAAACGGAAATCCCGGTTATTGATTCTTCGTTCTTAGAGCAGTATGTTTTTAATAACTTAGGTACGACCCCATCGCACTTTATCGCCAACCTTCAAACACAATATTTTGCAGAACAAAATTTCAGGGATCGAAGACAACGGAATGTTGAATTTGTCCGGGGTAGGCATTTTAATGAAGTAGTTTGGGATAGTGAGATTAAAAAATATGTAACCCAATGGGTTTATAATAAAAGGCGCAATATTCCACCTCTTACCTATAATGTTGTTTCTAAACTTGTAAGAAGTTTGGAAGGTCAATTCAGGGGTGTCAATACCGGAAATGTCGTTGTCTGTGACAGTAAAGATGAAAGAGGGAGTGAGTTAGCAACCCAACTTACCCGGTGCATAGATAGGGTTAAAGATAAAAACCGTTCAAAAACTAAAGATGCTGCCAACTTTAACGAGATGCAGATTTCGGGGCAACCTGTATGTAAGGTACTTTGGGAGAATGACAATATCAATGAAAAAACCGATTTAAAATATCGGAATGTAAACCGGGCTTTATTTGGGATAAACCCTGGGATTACAGATTATGATATGGATAACCTTCATGTCATATACGAAATTCACAATACTTCATTAAATGACATCGTAGGAAGTTTTGCCAAAGGGGATTATGAACGTGGCATGGCTATTAAAAAGATGTACACCAAATATCAGGGAAGTGAGATTATGCAGTCAGCATATTCTAATCAATCCTTTGATGGTAGCCAATTAAGAAATAACACTTTTAATCATCAAGGGGTAAACAACTCTTCATACAGATATTTTGAAGTATGGATGGAGGTTAGCGACTACGAAGCCATAACAGAAGACCCATTAGACTTTCCCGGATCACGGTTGTGTCATAAATGGAGAAATGTTGCCGATGTTAAAAAAGAAGTAGATGCTGAAAACGAAAACAGGCTAACAATAGGAGAAGGTGTTAACCCTGAAGATGTATTAATTACAATCAGTACAGATTTTGTTCCCCGTTGGTATGCAATCTATCTGACCCCTTGGGGGACGGTATTAGATGTAAGGGAAAGCCCGTTTAAAAATGCAAAGCATCCATACGTGTTTACACCTCCGGGAATGAATGGTGAAATTTGGGGTATCGTAGAAGAGGTTTGCGATGCACAATTAGGCATGGATCGACAAATAAGAAATGCTGAGGCAATTGTTGAGAACGCTTCAAAAGGTGTTTGGCTTGTACCTGATACTGCTGTTCCTGACACCCATACAAATAAAGAATACCTTCAAGAATTAAGACGTGCCGATGGAGCCGTTATCTACAAAGTCAAAGACGGTATGGAAAATTATGTGCCAAAACAAGTTTATGCCAATTCAGCCAATGTAAGCGGGGAAGTTCAAGGAATGATTTCACTCTATTCAGGATTGATAGACGAGATTTCCGGTAATTATGGAGCAGTACAAGGGCGTGGCGGTTCACAGGTATCCAAGACAGCTTCAGGTTACGCCTTAGAGACACAAAATGCAGGGTTAAATGTATCCGGTATTATGGAGACATTTCTCACAATGCTTGTAGATAGGGATGAAAAAATGTTATCGTTGATGTTGGAAGGATATACTGCTGCTGACTATAAACGTATTACCGGTGAAGAGATAGACCCTACAGAATTGAAGAAATATGAATGGTCGATACAACAAAGCAAGGGTACAAATTCACCTGCCTTTAGGTTACAACTAGAACAGGAATTAGTACATTTTGTTGATGAAAATTTCTTGCCGCTTGAAGTGTTTATGGAAGTTTCCAATAACCCTGTTATGATACAGGCTAAACAAAAACTTGACGAATACAATAAAAAGAAAGCATTAGAGCAACAGGCAAATCAAATGAGTGCGCCACAGGGATTGCCGCAGGGGCAGCCCGGAACACAACCGGCAGCACAACCGGGGCAACCACAACCAGCACAGCCGCAACAATCACCAATGCCAATGTATCCAGGGTTTAATCCAAAGGTAGGACAAGCTTAAATACAAGTATGTACAGCGCAAAGCCATTAGGCATAAATATTAGGCAGAATGACAGAGAAGTTTTTGATGGGTTCCTTCAGGAATGTATCAACCTTCAGAAAAGGGACGGTTCAACAAAGCCCCTTCCTAATAGATTATTGTCTGATATAAACACTACCCTTTACGGCAAAATTATACTTCACAAAGTTTCAGATGAAGGACAAATAAATGTATTTGGGTTTAACCGGGCATCGTATGGCTTTCTTGCGGAAGATTTATCCGCTTATTTGGGTGGGGGTGAAGATACGTTAAATGGAAACTTGACATGGTTTGGCGCTATCATTGACGGGGTTTATTCAGCAAAGGAAACGCCACAAGTTTTAAGTATTGTAAGGACGGTTGGAATGTCATTTACCATATTGAATGGGTTAATGTATTTCATGGGTAACGGAACTACTATTGAAGAGAGATTTTATAAACGTATTCAGTACAACCAGACAACTCAATTGTATGAAGAGAAAGACATGTACGCTTGGAAGAGCTTAATCCCTTTCTATCCAGAACAAGTAGCCATTCAGTTAACGGCAGCAAAGAAAGCATATCAAGTTATTACCCAATGCGGGTTTATCCTTACCCGGTTCACGCTAGTGTTAAAGACGGGTGAAGAGGTTTTGCATTCACCTATCTATTTTAATTTTTTATATGGATTAAATAGGTCTGCATCAACATATTTTAATTACGGGGAAACCGAATTAACAGATAAGATTGTAAAAAATATACACACTGTAATTAATCAGAACCTAGAATTTATTGATAGTGATTTGTTTAATAAAGAAATATCTGCTATAAATGTTTATGCCTCAGTGCCATATTATATATCTGATATGCCAAAAATATCAATTCCACAATACACAACCGACCCTCATTTCGGTTATTTGTTATTGTTAGGGGATGAAACATTAAAAGCAGAAGTTCAAAAAAAAGCAGAAGAACCCTTTTATTTGATAAATACAATAGAAAGCCCTTCTTCAAAACAAGTGATATTATCTGTCGGACAATTAGATTCTGATATTGATTTTAAATATGGTTCTGATTTAACAAAAATAGAATATACCTCGGTTGATATTATGACTATTGCAGCCGGACAACCGATGCCTGTTGACAATTACAGTTATCATAGAAAATACGGTGAAATAACTTCGGATAATGGAAGATTGGTTATAGGTAGTCCGGTAACAGTATTATCTGACGGACACATAAGGTCTTTATCCCTTAACAACATTCAAAGTTATTCGTGCTTCGATATGGACACCGAAGATGGTAAAGTGACAAAACTTTCAAATATATTGGATAAATCAATTGAAATAACACACGAAGAGGGGACAGGGATATGGAAAATACTATCAAGGGGAATATTGTCATATCCCGATATGAGAACTAATAGAATAGGGGTAAATACTGCCATTGATGGTGATTCATCAAAAATAACACGTGTCAATTGCAGAAAAAACAAGCTTCACAATATGTCGTGTGATTTTGATTTTTATCGAATATACTTTATTTCAAGCCAATTCTATTTTGTAGAGGACGGGGATAACTGTAAATTTATTTCAAAGTATTGTGAGAAAATAGATACTCATGGGTTTAGGTTAATAGAAGATGCCCTTTATCCTTCGGATATTACTAGTAATGATAATTATTCATCTGGAAATGCAGTTCAGTTTTCAGCTATTGGGGAATACAGCGTATGGCCAGCTATCAATAGTTATCGGATAGGCAATGGAAAAATCATGAAGGTAGGGGCTAATAATGTTGATCAGAAAACTGCCAATATGATTTCCATGTTGATAGTGGGTACTACGGATGGTGTTTGGTCAATCAATACAGACCCGACAGGGAATAACTTTGTTTCATCGGTAAGCAGGAAATCATTTACCCCTTACATTTCAAAAGAAGTTTTACAGGTTGGCAATGCTTTTTTCTTTATAAGCGACAAGGGATTAATGATAATGCAGGGTGGCGAAGAACCACAGAGTTTATCTTATGATTTCTTCCCCGGCCAAGGTGATGGGAATTTACCAGAGAATGAAGATGTGTATCCAAATTACAATGTTTTGACAGACCCTTATTTTGACGGATCAAACCTTTATGTTTTGAGCGATGTTGTGAACTACCTCAAAAACGCTAAACTAGCTTACGATAACCGAAGAAATACTATTTGGTGTAGCAATCCTTACGAAGAATTTTCTTTGATATTTGACCTGACAAATAAATGTTGGGGAATGAGTACCACTGTCTTTTCAGAAGCCATTGAATTATTCAGTTCATTGACTACTAATGAAGGAAGTATTGAAAGCTGGTATCTGGTAACGGATAATAATTCACTTCAACCGTATCTTTTAATTTTGAGTGGTGAAGATATGGAGACTGAGGTTTTTGTTCATTTACTTACCAGACCATTAAAATTCAATAAGGGTGAAGCTGAGAATTCTGATAATGCAGACCACTACAAAAAGATACAAAGGATGTTTGCCAGGTGTGAACTCTATCGTAGTAGTGCAGAAACGGGCTATTTTAGTTTCGGTATGTGGGGAAAACAGGATATTAACCGTGATAAGTTGAACATGCCTTTAATAGCCTTGTCGGATGGAAGGACAATATCTTTTCCGAGTGATGTAAGACAGGATATACCAGTAGGAGCCAGAAAGGGAAAATACAAGACTGTTTCTATTTTGTTAGGAGGTCAAATGTTACCTGATAGTTCTATTGATAGCTTTGATTTTGAAACAGCTTTAGTTGACGAAACATTAATGAGATAAGATATGAAAATAGAACCCGTTGATTATACCACAAAGACAAATTTCAGACCTATCGTAGATAGGACAAAACAAAGCACTGCCGAAGACTGGAATGAGGTAAAACGTGTTACGGATGCGCTTGTTGGGTTGTTGCATGTTGAATCAGGAGATGTTGCATTAGAAGACGGGTTAACATCATTTGAGATAGTTTTTAAAGATGCTTTCCCTGATGCTTTATATAGAGTTTTGGGAGGGGTAATAGTTGTTTATCAAATTGATGGGGAAGAAATTACTGAAATAGCAATTAAAAACATTGTCCGGGCAGTTGATAAAGTAACTTTTGAAACCTACAATGAATCGAGTAATTACAGAGTTGACTATGAAATAAAAGTAAGATCATGAAAAAATTAATATTCACTATATCGCTTATTTTGTTGGGTTTTATCCTGATGGCTCAAAATAAAGAGTTCAATAATGTCAAAGTTTTGGGTAGTTTTATTCTGGATAGCGACAGCATGAGGCATACAACAAAAATGGATGTATCTGATGATACTTTGCTAACAAAGAAATGGGCTGAACATAGTTTGGTTGTATCAGGTGAAGGATTATTTGACACCCTTCAATACTATCCCAAAAAACCTATCATTGTTTACAATACCATTCCGGTAACAACGAGAAATATTTCCGTTAATTACGGGGTTACAATGACAAATACGGGGTATAAATTTAATGCCTTTGCATGGTATGATTCACCGACAGGAAGGGTTTATAATGGGATGACAGAACCTGATACTACATTAACCGGTTTTACTTGTACTGTGAATGTTCCACAAGGATACTTGTTTTATGAGGCAACGGATAGTTCTGGGTTTTTATCGGAAGAAAGCGGATGGGACGAACACGATCCAAATTATGCTTCCGACAGTTCATTCATTAAAACAGGGATAAGGGAATGGAATAGTTCAGTTTCCAAAGGTCTTACTTCGGGGGATACTACGAGGTGGGCTTTGGCAATCAACAGTAAAGCACCATTGACTTCACCTAACTTTTTAACCGATGTTGATATTCAAGGAAATGGTTCATCTTCACCAATATTAATAGTAGGGAATGACAAGGATGCTACTAAGGATAGCACCTTTACTATTTTGGCTAACGGGAATGTGGGGGTTGGAGCATCTCCTACCGAAAAGCTAACTGTAAATGGCGGTAATTTAAATTTCGCTACCGCAGGTCAATATGGATTAAAATGGCCGGGAGGCTCAAGGTTATACGAGCAGACGGTTGCTCAAGGAGGGGTGGATAGAATGCTATATTCACCTAATGGAAGTGAATTTGATGTATTAAACGAGGCTGGGAATGCTTACATTGCTTCATTTAGTAGTGGGCGTATTGATTTATTTGCAGGAGGCAACCAATATTTTACTTTAATATCTGGCGGCAACGTCGGAATTGGAACTACTGCACCCGGTTCTAAACTAACTATAAGTGGACACATAGGCACTCTTGGTACTATTCCGGTTTTAACAGGTGCTGGAACTGGGGCATCTATTGCCACAGGTTCAACAGATACAGCAGGGGAGATAACCGAAGGAACTTTGGCAGCAGGTGCAGTAATTACTTTTGCTACTGCTTACACAAATGTACCTTTTGCAATAGTGGTATCGGAATCGGGTTTATTATTTAGCTACACTGTTTCAACGACTGCAATTACAATTACCAATATAGGAGCATTGAGTAGTACAAAACTAACATATCAGGTAATTGCAAGAGAATAATTAATGTATTTTAAAATATGAAATACTTATTCATCATATTATTATTTCTTTTTTCCTGCTCAATGGAAATAATTCCTGAAAATAAATCCATAGGGATAGATACGATAACCGTAATTTTTGAGCAGGGATTTACCGATGCTGAAAAATTAATTATCGACTTGGAAAAATGCAAAGGTAAACGATTGGGTTTAAATTTTAATAAATACTATTCTCACTGCTCTATTATGATTGATTCAATGATTTACGATACCCACCCTAAGCATGGAGTTATATGTAATAAATTTGCACCTAATGATAGAAATAGGGAATTCATTGAAATATCGGTCGATAATAAGCAAGAAATTAAAAACAAACTTGATTATCTTGATGATACCGAAAATGTTTACTATTATGAAGGTGTTGTTTTTCAGGGTATTTATATGCAAATAGGGATATGGCTTGGCAATAAAGAGCCACATAAATTCTATTGTTCAAAATTAGTTTCTTATGTTTTGGGTTATCCAAATTACTATAAAATGGATATTCTTGATGTTTATGTAAAAGTTAAAAAATAAGATATGAAAAAAATACTTATAATATTAATTGTTTTCCTGATGTCGGGAATATGGTCGTTCGGACAATTCAATGGGGGTAACGTAAACGATGTAACATCCAAAATATTCAGGTATGATTCTACCCGTACCGTAACAGATCCTAAAGACTGTCTTCCTTTATGGATGGCACAGGAGATGATTGTAGGCTATGTTTCTAAGGGAACTGTTACAGCGGCTACAACAATAGCCCTTACATATCCTATAACCGGATCAGGAACTATTACTACCGATGGTCACTTGGCAGTTACAGGCGATACAATCCTTGTTAAAGATCAAGTTCTCCCTAAATATAATGGTGTTTACCTTGTTGGTGTACCATGGACAAGAATAGGATACATGGATACTTGGGCTGAAATTTATAAATCTTCTGTAATAGTTCGAACGGGTTCGGCAAATGCAAATTCAACGTTTTCAAGCTACATGAAATCAACTGGAACACTTGATTCTGATACAATACTTTGGAACTTAACAGCAAGATTCCCGGATATGACCAATTATAGGATTTCAGACATAAGTTATGAACGTGGAAGGGTTAATATCACGCAGGGAGCAATAAAAGATTCAACTCCTGTTCTATTCACTGAAGGAGATTTCTATGAAACTATCCCAGGGTTTGAGATTTCAGGCACAGGAAACCCTATCAACGGAAACTTGACATTTGATTTAACAACCGGATATCAAATACCGACAACAGCACAACTGAATAAACTTGATTCATTGCCTTATTCAATTGGGGATTGGCATGGTACTTTTGATGGGCATGAAGGGAGTTATTACCTTGCATACGATAATTTAACCGGAAAACCGACTATTCCTATTATTTCAAATACCGCTTATGGGTTAAGTTGGTCAACAAGCCTAGATGGTGCAAGTAAAGCAGCCCTATACGCAAAGATAGAAACATTGGGTGCCGGTGCGCACTCTCTTTCAACCGGGCATACAGACGTATTAACAAGTAGTGTCGCCAATAATAACATTTTACAATGGAATGGTACTAAGTGGGTAAATAGGAGCTTATCTGCTGCAGGGATACAACCGGCAGGAAGATACGTTAACTATATCAATTACGATAGCCATTATTCTCAGGCATACATACGTTATCATCTTACATCTACAAAAGACTCCATTAGTTATGTGGAGGCAAGTATTGCAATAGATACGGTAAAGATAGATAAAGTGGGATTTATGTCACCAAATATGTTAAATAAACTAAACGGCATTGAATCCGGCGCACAAAAGAATGTAAAAGCAGACTGGACGGCAACAACAGGCGATGCGTTGATACTTCACAAACCATTACTCTACACACGGGCGCAATGTGATTCTATTTATAAAATTGATTCAATGCGTACCATGAGAAACCAAACGTTTGTTTATTATCACGGAGGACGTGTTGATTCAACGGCAACAATTAAGGTAAACATTGGTGATTATTACCAAGGGGGATATGTGTTTTATATTGACCCCTCCCGTTCATGGGGGTTATGTGCCGCTTCATCAGAGTTAGCAACTTCTTATCAATGGAGTTCAACCAATGTAAATATTACAACCAGGGGAACGGCAATAGGAACTGGTCAAGCGAATACAGACGCAATCATAGCTACACACGGGGCTAATTGTGCCGCTTATAATTGTAAACAATATTTAGGTGCGGGTTATACTGACTGGTATTTACCAGCACGGGACGAATTAGACTCAATCTATAAAGTATTGGTTGTAAAAAAAGGACTTCCCTATGGAACAGGACATCAGAAATGGAGTTCTACACAAAACGTGACGGACGCTACAACCGCATGGTTTCATAACTGGTCAACAACACATGGAACTTCCGGGAAAGATATTACTCTTTATGTAATCCCTGTGCGTACTTGGTCATTAACAAATGCAAACACTTTGCCCCCTGGTGTAAATGGTGCAACTGTTTATTTTAATAATGGCAGTTGGCAGATACTACAAAAGGGTACAGATGGGCAGGTTTTGAAGTTAGCAAGCGGATTACCTGCGTGGGCTTCTGTTTCGGCAGGATCAGGAACGGTAACGTCGTTTTCAGCCGGAACATTGAGCGGTGTCTTTACTACTTCGGTTGCTACATCAACTACTACGCCTGTATTAAGTTTTACCCCGGTAGCGCAAAGCCCATACACAGTTTATTCAAGGGGATCAGGAACAGGAACGGCAAGTTTTCAAGCTTTAACCGATGCTTTTATTCCTAACGATATTACGATAACGAGTGCTGGTGCTTTAACGGTAACGGCAGGAACTTCTTCAACTTCAGTTATCCATTCAAATACCTCAGGTTCAACAGATGTAACTTTGACTGCTGGAAGTGGGATGACAATAACGGAAACAGGCAATAATATCACATTATCGTCAACAGGTGGTGGTGTATGGCCTGGTTATCCTGAAAGTGGAATAGTTGTATCAGATGGTAGTGCATGGACTACTTCAATTACCAATAATTCTACTAATTGGAACACAGCCTATACCGACCGTTTAAAGTGGGATGGTGGTTCAAGTGGATTAACGGCTGCAACCGGACGATCAAGTTTAGGATTAACTTCGTGGGCTACATCGACAACAACCGATAATAGCACTAACTGGAATACTGCCTATACAAATAGGATTACTTCAGCCACATTGCCACTTTCTATAACATCAAATGTAATTTCAGTGGCTCAATTTGGTACTTCTGCATCTGGTATAGTTCCGGCTTCAGGAGGGGGTACAACGAATTTTATGAGGGCAGATGGTACTTGGGCTGCTCCTCCGGGAGGTGGTTCAACTGTTTCAACCTTTGCAACTATTACCACAAATACATCTCCTGTATGGAATGCAACTACCAGTAGAAATGCAAAGTTTACAATGCCATCAACTGCCGCTACGTTTACTTCAGGTAATTTAACCGCTCCGACAAATGGTGATATTCCCGCTTGCTTGGTTGTTATTCCTTATTCATCGACTGTAACGCTAACTTTCCCAACAGGATATTACTTTACAAATGGACACACGAGAAGTTTTAATATCGAATACGAGGTTGGGTTAAGATATAAATTTACCTTTACAAATACAGGCTCAGGGGTGTTAATAGATTATGCCACATTTAAGATCGCTAACTAAAGATATTATGAGAGACTATATTTTTTCATTCATATTTGCATGGTGTTTCATACTTCCAATTTCGGGGACGGGACAGATACAGACATATCACAATGGCTTTGTGGCTGCAACAAATAACGGTGTTTATTATTTGATGGACGGGGATAATCAGTGGGTGAGTTTTGGTCAAATGTTGAAACCGTCTGGATATAAAAGAAATTATGATACAATAACATCAGTGTCATTTAATAATGTCTTAGGTGTACATACTTTTAGTCAGAATAATTCATCCACCAATGAGACAAGTGATTATTATAATCTTCATGGAAATAGACTATCAGAAATAAGCCTACATGGAAATACCAACCAGCCAACACAGGTAATGATTAAAAAGAACTCAACAAATAAATTTAAAGACGATTATTGGGTTCATGTTATTAATATTGGAGCGGCAAAAACTATTGGAGTTAAATCTATTATTAATTCAAAAGATTTTAGCATTAGTGAGGCTAATCTGCAATACTTCACGAGCCTTGCGACAGACAATGATAGTATTTTAGTTTGGGCTGGGTCAAATAATATGCTGTATAAATTAATAATTAACACATCAACAGGAATCCCAATACAAGAATCTATTTCCGGCCTTACCTCCCATACTGCGTCTGGTCATCAAATCTGTTATGACAGCAATAATGACCTGTTTTGGATAGTCAGTGATGAAGGGAAAATTTATAGCTATAATAAATCAACGGTAACAGAGATCGAAACTCCAATATCCCCCATGTATTCAGATACGGTTTATGATATTTCTTTTGACAATACCAATAATGCCTTATGTGTTGGGTACAGATCAGCAAATTTTTATCATTGGTGGCAAAGAGAAAATTGGAACGTGTCCGATTGGACCGTAATTGGAGGCGGAGCTTATGGTACAGAAGCGGGAGAAGTTCATGTATGTAACGATAATAAGGGAAATGTATTTTACATAACACCTACTGGATGTTTTAAGCATGGAACAGCTGAATATGGTAATGCTGGTCAGGTTGCCGACCTTCCCCTCGGCACAGTAGTCTATGACCTTGATTACATAGACTACCTTCCGTATATTGCACCTTATTGGGATTATGAAGGAACTTTAACAGTTGGATTTTATGATAATACAGGACAATACTTGTATGGATATGATTCAGAGGGTGAGCCATATAATTTTGGAAGTATTTCTCCCATGAATTCAGATATAGTATCTTTAAGTTGGAATTCAGACCAACCGCCATCAGAACCATATACTATATTGGTTGGTTCTTTGGCTATTGACAGACAAATATCAGAAGTCTATATAGATGGAACTATTTATAATTTATCTGAAAGTGGTACTTTGATTGGTATTTCAAACCCATTTCCGGCTGTTGGTGAATCATGTACAATAAAATTAAAATACACATTAATACCTTAAAAAAGTATATTTGATTATTCGATATATATATCATAAATTTGTTAAACAATTTAAAAAAAAGAAATCATGGCAAAGAAAAAAGTTAATACAAAGGACATTCAGCCACCACCACCGCCAAAGAAATGAGAAAGCGAATGTTCATAATACTTTCAATCTACATTGTCATCGAAACGGCTTATTTAATATTGGGTAAAAGTTCGATTTGGTGGTGGAATTGCTTGTATTTTATGAACAATGCTTTTTTGACAATCGGGGTATTATCGACAATTAGGGGTAATTTCGATGCTATTCTGATTGATATAAGTATGTTTTTGGCTGGTGTAAATGGAGCTTACAATATCATCACTGCGATAGATGAAAAGTTTGCAAACTGGGTTAATACCTCTTTTTGGGTATGCTTGATAATAGTAGGTGTTATTTTTATTCTACTAATCAATAAATGTTTAAAATTATGTCTCCACAGCAAAAAAAAGAATGGATGAAACAGATATTAATGGCTGTCATCACGATAATTAGTACTTTGATAATTTTTGCCTTTACTTTCGGTAAGGAAACAAGGTATTCTGAAACAAAAGAGTTAAAGGATAAGGTTACTTTACTAGATTTAAACAAGGCAGATAAAACAGAGTTAAATACTAAATGTGCCGAAACAATGACATATATCGACAGGCAGGACAATATAATGAGAAATGAACGATTATTGCAGTTCGAAGGTATTAAAACTCAAATTGATGATCTAAAGAAAGGTCAGGATAAAATTATGGAAAAACTAGACCGAGCGTTGGGATTAACATATATCAACAAAAACAAAAGCACAACTAAAAAAGATACAACTGCTTTCAATTCAATTGATATTTACGAAATAACTAATAATTAAACGATGATATATTTAGGGATTGCTTTTTGTGCTTTTGTTGGATTAGGGTTACTTTTTCACTTTTTGAAATGAATCAACTTCTTTATGATAGGATCCATGGTCACCCGGATTATTCGACCTGCAAGAATTCAAACCTGACAAATTTGATTGCTGGTGATCCGGTTTCACCAATCGTCCCGAAAATGTGGGGAACATTGAAAATACAATTTGACTGGATTAAAAAATTATTCAAAAATGATAACAAAAAAACTCGAATATCACGAAATAACTTTTGAAAGCCTACACGATGGAGACCTAACAATCTTAGGACTTCAACCAAAAATGGACTGTTCCGGTATTTGGACGGAGGGATATGGAGAAGCAATGATTTATAACCATGAATTTTTGAAGGGAATAGAGAATAAAGCTTTAGCGAACCAATTAGCCACCATACACACGGAGCAGGAAGCAATAGAGAACCTAAATAGCAGATTAGAACTAAACTCATTAAATGTTAATAGGTGGCTTAAAGTGACCTTAAACCAGGATCAACTTGATTCTTTAAACTCACATTTCGATAATTGCGGATATTCCGAAACACTTTATGGGTTGATAAATTCAGGGGACCTAAAAAGTGATGACCTTAGAGTATTTTGGACTCAGCATTATATTACTTCTTATGGAGTACAATTACCGGGGTTAATCAAAAGGCGTTGTACAGAATATCATTGGTTTTTAACCGGTGTTTGGGATTATGATGCATGGAGACTTTATTGGGATAATATTTAAAACTGAAATCATGAAAAACATTTTAATTTTATTGCTGCTTATTTCTTCTTTTTCGTTTGGTCAAATATTGACAAACAAAGATTCTATTTGTGCCCAACGTGGACACATTTGGATTGTTGTATCTGAAAAACCAGTACCATATCAATATGAAATAATCGACTATCCCGATTCGACGATCAAAAGCATGTCAAATGGAGACATAGTTTTAAAGGTTTGTGAAAGATGTTCACAAATTAAGGAATTTACCACGCCAAACGAAAAAGTCACTATTTGGAGGAGTTCTAAATATATGAGATATTTGGATTCAATTCAAAAACAGATACATTTTCCATCTTTTACATGGACGGAATAATTATTAATTAATCATTTAAAAATTATAAATTATGAAAAAGTTTTTACAAAACATTTGGAATTTCATTAAGAATGTATTTCAAAAAGCAACGGATGAGACAAAGGTTATTGTACCTATTGCGGTTGAGATTGTTAATGACATTAAGGCTGTTACCGATTCTGGAGCGGACGACGTAATTATTTCGTTATTGGAAATCCCGTTACCTGGAGCAACAAAAGTTATCATTGACAAAGTTCATGCTTGGATAGAAGCAAAACTACCTATTGCTATACTATCACTTAATTCAATCAATTTAATTGCTAATATAACTGACCCTAATACTCGATTGGTAGCAATAATAAATTACTATAAAGCGCTTTCAGGTGATCCTAAGGCACAATTCTTTTCAGGGTTGGCAGCAGAATTAACAGTTGATCTATCAGATGGTAAACTTTCAATACCTGAAGCTTATAAATTAGCGAAAGAATATTATGATTTTAACTTCAAAAAATAAATAAGATGAAAAAAATTAAAATGTTAAGTATCCTATTATTTTGCCTGTTGGCAGTAACAGTAGTTTATAGTCAAGATGTTGTCCTACCCGTAAAAAAATCAATCTTTTCTGGTATTTTTGACTGGAACACTATTTTTAATATAGTGATGGGTTTAATTGGTATCCTTGGTGGTACTACCCTTGCATTTTGGAAAAAAGCAAAGATTAAGATTCGTCAAGCGGGGGAATTACTTATCAAGTTTGCCGATGCCGTTGATGATGACAATGTAGATGCCAATGAGAAAACTGACCTTTCAGCAGCTGCCAGGGATTTAGTATCAAACAATAACCCTACTATTTTACCTGCAACAAAAGATTTGGTTTAAAAATAAGACTTTTTCATAGTTTATTAAGTATTTAGGTTTAGTAATCAGTAAGCCGGGTTCAATTACGTTCCCGGCTTTTCTTTTTCCTAACTATTACCCCAAACCACCCATTTCTGGGTACAAATTTTAAACGATCTATTAAAAGTAATGTACTTTATTAGCTTTTAAAGAAAGTGGCTTTAAATGCCTTAAAATAGGCTAAATTGATTTAAATAAATCAAAATCCCGGTTAACACAATTTACAGGTAAATCTTTACGATCTATTCCGGCTGCTTTTAAGAGAGAATCTTTGAAATATACAGGGATATTTGCTGCCTTTTTATGACACAATCCATTTACACCTTCAATAAAATAAATCAATTCCTGTTTACTGTATTTTTCACCTGATTTCAGTCCAATTTTATATAAATCACAGAATAAATAAGAGTCACATATCATCCTGAATGAACTATCAAAATCAATAATTGGCTCAATTGAAGCAAAAGTTTTAAAACCCAACTCATTGCTTCTTTTTAGCAGCCTTATTCTTTGATGTGTCTGGCTTGCTCCTGGTTCAAGTTCATCATGCCCCGTTAGTGTTACTCCAATAGCAATCAAATTCCTTTTAAGTAAAAATCCAAAACCATATTTAACATCATCAGATAAATTTTCCATTTTGGTGAGTATCTTGATGGGAACGTCATACTGTTGACAAATTCTAACAGCCTTAAATGTCAATCCTATTGATTGTGGCAAACAAGGATCAGTCGTGAAACTAAAGAATAATCCATGTTTCTGAAGTTCAGAAAGGTTTGCTTTTAATTCCTTTTCAAATACTTCAATAGCGTGTTCTTCGTTCTTGAAACACTTTTTTAACATTGGGATCTGCCCACCCAATACTTTTGCCCCAATACCTTTTTTCAAGTAGCAATAAGTACAATCGTTTGAACATCCTACATAGAAATTACAAGCCCATTGAGCGTACTCTTGTGCGGAACCTTTCGGTTTATAAATTGCATTATTACTCATAATTTTTATTTAAAGTTACTAAATTTCAATGATTTATTAAAAATTAATCAAATGTTTTTCAAACTCTTCCATTAAAATATGATGTTTCTATTTAAAGTTTTTCCAATTCTTTTTTGGATCAGGAATTTGATCGTTTTCATCCTCTGATGAAAAATCCATAGCATAGCCATTTTGCATAGCCTCATAGTAGTTATTGGAATCTTTTTTGCTCATTTTGGTGGTGGTTAACCTAAAAGGTGTCTTATAAATTTCACCTGTCCTTAAATTAACCATACCCTCTTTTAGTTTCCATTTTTCAAAAATACGTTCTCTGTAATCATTTGGAAGGTAATTCAACATGCACCATTCGTGAACATCTAATTTAGATGAGGTTTGTGGTAAATTTCCAGTATCTTTTAAAGCTTTTTCAAAAAACAAGTACGGAATAGCCCAACGTGCATTGTTTTGCTCCCTACTTTGTTGATCATCCTCTTTTTCGTAAGTCACAATATACCTACCGTCTTTCTTTTTTATTTCTTCTCGTTGACTTTTGAATCCGGGAAGATTGTGCCAAAATTCGACACCATTTTCAACATCAAACCATGTTTGTAGTTTCATTTAAATATTTTAATATTAACTTAGATTTTCTTTTTCCGCTCATTATTGAGCTTAGATTTGAATAATTAATATTCAACAAATACGAGGCTTCTCTTAAGCTTGAAAAATGATTAATAATTATCATATTGTCATTAAATTGGACTACTCCCTTAAGGTTTTTTATTAAACTATTACCCTTTTGTTTGCTACCTTTTTTTAAAACATTATATCTATGTAGATTATTTTCACAAATCATATTAAAAAGGTGTATTAGTATCTGTTGGTTCTTCCCAAAACTCTAAATCTGGTTTCATTTCACTTGGAGCATAGCCGTTAAAATCAATGGCTCTTTCTTCAACAATATCCTGCCAACCATAAACAATGTTTTCATGATCATAATTCAAAATTCGTTTACTTTCAACTTCAAAATGAAATCCAAATAATAAATCCATTGCGCCCAAATCCCTATTTTTGCATATTTCAATAACATTTGAATAATTGAAATATTGAGTAACCACGCTTAAATCAAAAAACTCTTTAGCGCTTCGCATAAAATCATTGTTTACCCGGTGACAAATAAATACATTATCAACAATGTTTGAGAGGTCAGCCGTCCCACTAATATCATCCTTTCTTAAAAAAGTAACAGCTTTCCGGGGATGCGCTACGATATGGATATGAATATTTAATCTTTCGGCAAGTTTATGAATTTCTAAAATTGCCTTGGTTTGAGCCAAATATTTATCATTTGATGCTGTACTAAAATCTAAAGCCATAATATTATCAAGCAAAACAATATCAACTTTATTTTCTAAAACCTTTGCTTCAACATCAATCAAAAGTTGTGAATATTCATTTCCGTATTTATTGTTATAAATGAAATATTTATCATTTAGCCAAGTATCTATTTTTTCACCGATATTAAACGGAACAAAATACAAATTTTCATACTCAGTTGGTTTTGTATATTGCCTGCCGGCAGCCTGTAAATGTGTCCAGTTTTTCAGTCTCAATGGTGTAAGTTCACCACTAAAAACTATTGCTTTGAAATTACGGTTTATCGCATTTAGGCAAATTTGATTTAAAATTGTTGATTTTGCAGAGGCATTTTTACCGCTCCAAATTGATACCTCACCTTTGTTAAATCCAATTATCTTACGATCTAATTCGGTTAATCCTGAAGGTATTGAAACTATCGTACTTCGATCAACGTTTTTTACCTCACTTAATTGGATAAATTTATTTCCCTTTTCTTCAATTTTTTGTTGAGGTTGAATGGTTGGCTTTACCGTTTCCCTAGTTTGTTTGTAATTTACTTTTTGATCGTATGCCTGTGGTTCAAATAACCTACGAACATCCTGCCATTTGTAATTAGAACAACTATTGTGAAGGCATTTATAACCGATTGCACCATTTTGAAGCTGGAACAAACAAGCGTCTTTTCCTTTATGTGAACTATCAAATAAGCAGCATTCAAGGTTATAGCGTATTCCCCCGCCGTAACTATCTTTTGATTTAATTAAAATTCCATGATCAGAAATGAAGTTATCTAAACTAAATTCCTGTTTTCCGTAATTGTTATTGAAAGTAGGTTGTTCTTTTACGGGGAGCATGTCAGCTACTTTCTTAAGAAGCTCAACCGGGGTTATTTTAATTTGATCTGGTACGCCTTTAATCAAGCTTTCCCGGTGAGGCCTTTCCGGTGTATCTTTTCCTTTTCGGGCTATTGAGCCATAAAGCTTGGTAATCCGGGAAGCATTGAAAACAGCCTTATCTATTTCAGCTTTATCATTGGTAAAATACAAATCCAATACCTGTAAAACCTTTTGAAGTAGTTCTTTACTTTCATTATTGTTTGGAAGGTTTATTTTATAAAGAAGGTGAAAACCGTTACCAGAATCGCAACTAATAGGTTTTGAAAAACCTAAGTCACGAAGAAAAGAAAAAACTTTGTTTGCTGTATCTTTTGAGTTTAACTTTTCTTCATCTGTCGAACTAACTCCGGTTGCCCGCTTTGTATCGATGTCAATTAAAAGCCAATCCCGGTTATCAATATCATTATCTGAAGTGGTGTTTTTAGGCTTATCAATGATTTTATTGCTTTGTTCCCTTGAAAAACAAGCTTCATTTATGTGATTTAAAACAAAATAGATATTAAAATTATTGAACCTTGAAACTTCTTTTACCAGAATATCAATATCCTTAAAATAGCCGCTATATGTTTTCCCCGTTGATTCAATGATTCTAATTTCAACCACTTCATTAGGTTGCTTCATTAACTCAAAAGTGTATTTTATTTGACGTTCGTTCATTTATTATACTTTGCTTTTAGAACTTTAAACTCAGCTTGAAATTTTTCTATTTGATAATTTTTATTAATAAGTGATTCAACTTCTCTTAAATATTCGGCTTCGCAATCACCTGTTATATTTTTTTGTGGTTGAAAAGCTTCATCATTCCAACATTGATTATTAAGAAATGTTTGTGGGTGTTTTTGATATTGCTTGTCTTTAATTGTTAAAAGATATAAAGGAAGGGAATCTTTTATTTTTTGCCTGTCAGATTCAGATAATTTTGAATATTTATTTTTACAAGCTTTTATGTCAATCTTTTTATTATAAAGGTTCCAAAATTCTTCAAAAGAAAAAATAGATTTTATCTCTTCTTCTGGGTCTTGTTCTTCTTCTGGGTCTTGTTCTTGTTGTGATTGTGTATCTATACTGTTTATATACTCTATTAATACAATATCTTTAACCTTTTCAAGTTCCTTATTTATACATGATTGAACCTTTGGGGAATTGCTACCATTGTATTTTAACCAATTTTTAATAGCAATCTCTTTTGTGACTTCATTATATCTTATTTTGCCTATTTTAATGAAGTATTCAAATAGTTTGGATATTGTATCAATAGTGTATCCCAAATCAAAAGAAATTTGTTTTTTAGTGATTTCATAGATTCCACATTGAGACGTTCTTTCATTTGTGAGAAGATAAAGGTAAAAAAGTTTTTTATCCCGATCTAAATCAGAAATAAAACTATCACTCCAGAAGGTTGTATGAATTTTACGGAATATTGCCATAATTTACAATTTTGTATTTTTAACTCGAAAAAAATTAAAGCAATGATCCATATTTATTAAGGATTAATACTTTTTCTTCTTCTGAAAATGAATTGTCTTTCATCTTCTTTGCGAACGTTACCCGGTTACTTTTTATAACTTCGATCAAAGCCTCCTGTTTGATGTGAAATTCATTAAGTAATCTTTCAATTTTAAACTTAAACATTTTTGTTAAATTTTAGTCCTTAAAAAACCGGAATTAACCGGACTACAAATATAGTATATTATTTTGGATTGGTAATAAAACTTTTGTTTTTAAGTGTAATTTTTTTGTCGGTTGATTCATAAACATTGTTTGAAAACCGACATCTTCCATTTTTACCATTTCGGGGGATATATTTTTTACATATTTTTCCGCAAGATTCGCCAACTTCTCCCATTTCAAGAAATTCGGTACACCAGAAATAACCGGAATTATTCATTTGTTTCTCTTCGGTTAATTCGATCTCGGAAAGATTATTTTCAATCATGTATTCAATGAAGTGTTGTTTTTGGTAGCATTCATCTTCATATTTTGAACTATAAAATTTAGCCATAATTTTTATAGTTTAAAGTCCTCACATTTACTCCGATAGTAACCGTTTAATTTTGGTCTAAAAATAACCCGGTGATTCTTATCACAATGAATTATTTGATTTGAAAACTCATTAGTTTTTTCAGGGTCAAAGTTAGCGCACCTGGTGCAGTCGATTTTGTTTTCCATATCTATTTTTGATTAAACTTATTAAAATTGAAAAACCTTCTTATCACATATCCCCTTAAAATGCTTGCAATTGTGAAAATAAATGTGATAATTATGTTTTGCTTAAAGGTAACGGGAATATTTAATAACGGATAAATAAATAGCTGAATTCCTAATGAAACTAGGAACCCAACTATTGTATTTATTATGCTTTCAATAAAGCTAAATTTCTTCGTTTGCATCAGAATAAATTTAACTGTTTTTTGTGATTTTTAAATCGTTCAATCCCTGCATTAAAATAATATTCATCGAGTTCGATTCCAACAAATGTAAGGTTTTTCTTGTCGAGTTGATTGGCTTTGTCAATTGCAATGCCGATCGAAAAATTTCCATGTTGTCAGCATTGAAAAACTGGAAATTTTCTATTTCGTAATTTGGTAGAATCATTTTATCTTAGTTTAATCAATCACCACTACTCTTTTACCTTGTATCCTATCGCTCCCAAAATGGAAGTTTTGCACAAAAATAAGCTTATCGCCTCTTTTGCTTTGTCCGAAATCGTTATTCACACGTTCAAAGAGATACTTTTTGGGCGATTTCCCGGCATATCGGACGTGAATAGGTCTATCACCCATCGAAACGAGAAATAAGTGTTCTAAATCGGTAAAAATAGGTTGTTCCATAATTTCCAGTTTATTTATAAATCCAGAACAAAAAGAAGTGGAAGGGAGTTCTGGTATCCCTTATCAATCGGACATGACCCCGATCTATCCATCTCAAAGATACAAATTATTTTGATTTTTTGCTTTTATAATCACAAATAATTGTATTTAATTCATCCAATATAAGTTTCTTTTCAAATTCTGTGTGTTTCCCGGTCTGGTTTGATTTCCATTGAAGATCATCCATGAATTTTTGACCCTTATATTTTATCAACCACATCGTAAAGGGGATACTTGTTTTATGTGCGCTAAATTCATTGCCAATATGATGATTTACGCATAAGCAAATCCCGTTATTCACATCCCAACGGACAGTTCTTTTTGCCCTTGAATTTAAATGATGACTATTTAACGATTTCATACTTCCACAATATTCACATTTCATCCCTGCCTTTAGTTTGACAAATAATGACCAGGCATTGTCCAATTGTTTATCTATGCCGCCTTTTTTTGGCTTATCAACCGTTGGTTTCCCGGTGAAGAAACTATCCTTTGATTTGCCCGCTTTCTTTTTGTCGTAACTCATTCGATATTGACAGGATTGGTGAATCTTAGTCTTAATTGAGGACTTTGGGTTTTGATAAACCATCTTACCGCAGTTAAAACCACATTCACAGGGAATATATAGATGTGAATCAGTCATTATCAATTATAAATTTTTTGCTAAACAAAACAACCTGTGTTCGGCATTTTTTGACTCCATTAAAACTCATATTGTATTCTTTGGCGTATTGAGGGATAGTTTTTGCATTTAAATAAGGTTCAATTATTTGAACCAATTTAATTAAACCTTCATTCGACCATTTCCCATTAAATATACTTTTGTCAAGTTTATTTAATGCAAGTGTTTCATATTGAGTTAGATTTGACATGGTTCAATTTTGTGAACTAATGATATACATCGTTATACCACATTTAAGAAGCCTTGCACGAGCGTTCTACGTATGCAATAAGTTTCTCTTTAAAAGCATCTAAACCACCGAGTTTTTCGATTTTAGATTGCTCAATGTAAAAAGAAACCTGTACCTTTTTATCGGTAACAGGTTTTCTTCCACTTGCTTTTCTTTTACCTCCGTGTGTTAGTCCCATAATGGTTTTTCTCCTCTTGTTACTAATTTAAAACCTGCATTTTCCATTGATTTTGCAGAATAATAAAATTTTCTGTAATCAGATTTGCCTTGATTGGTTTTCATATTTTTACCATATTTTTCATAAAACCAATCACCTAAAATATATTGAGCATTATACCCAAAACTATTTCTATTTGCTGGATACATTTCTTTTGTTTTTGCATTTGCCCAAACTGTTGTTGCTACGTTTCCGTTTTTTAAAAGATTAAATTTTGCTTTCATTTTATTTACTTATTAAGTCTTGGCTTTATTGCTTTTGACTCTACAAATATACAACTCTTTTTTGAAATACAATACATTTTATCGTTTTTTTTTCAAGATTATTTAAAATAAAATGTAAGTAGTTGAAAATAAGACAAATAAAAACGTGGTATAACACGTGCTATACGTCAGTTTTGCATTAACTTTTTCGGTAACTTGATAATTTCTACAAGCAAAACCGAACGCATAGCACCATCCGTTATCGTCAAGGCTAATTGGCGGTATCGCTATCGGACTCGCTGAATACATCTTTGACAAGTTCAAGTGTTTCATCGCATCCCTTTTTGAATCCGGTTTTCTCGCCTTGAATTGTAAAACAAGCGACAGATACAATGAGAAGAAACCAACCGACAGCCATATAAGGCTTTTGAATTTCAATCTTAAAAGGATTGAATTTGATACTTGTATCGCCAATGTATAAGAGTATCGCGATAAAAAGAATAATTAAAAATGTTGTTTTCATGGCTAATTGTCTTTTGATTCAGTAACTGAGTTTAAATGTCCTGGGCATCCATGCCCGAAATAATCAAATCCTTCGCATGGTTCTCCAAATGGAATTACCTTCCATCCTTTCGCTTGGCATTCGGCTAAATATGCCCTTGCTTCCTTATCTGATGTTTGGCTTCCATCTTCGTTGTTAAAGATTTTAATTTTTCGGCCTCTATGATTTCTCAAACAGCCTTCAATACTCATGCACATGTGATGCGTTGTGTTGTAAGTTTTACCGGGTTCCATTTCTTCTGACTTCATAGTATTTGAGTTAATTATTAAGTTTTTAGTTTCAATTGTGTACATCGAAGCCCTGAACGATAACAGCTAAATAGCGGTCAAGTCAGGCAGTATTAGTTTGCAATCGGTATCTTTTCGCCCGTAAATAGTGGCTGATATTAACGGAAACCGCCCGTAATCCTGCCCTGCCGCTATTTGCAGACCGTTATGCCCCATTTAAAACAGACATAACCGTTTTTAAAGTTTTAATCTTTATTGAAAACCTTTGCTCAAATAAGTAATAGTCTTTGAATTGCTTTATTATTTTACTATTACCACCATATAATTGTAGATTTTCAGAAAGTACAAGTTTTCTAATTATTAATGCTTCTGAATGATTCTCTGATTTTGCAACCATAAAATATTGTTTTGCTCTTTCTTTATCGTTTGTAAAAGAACGGATAAAAAAACGGGGCATAACAAGTTGTATAGCCGATTGCCGAGTTTCTATGTTATTGTTCATTTGTGCTATTTATTAAGTTACTACTAATTCGACAGGTCTGTGCTTTTAATCCGGCACGTATCATACACATACCGTTAAGTGCAAGCGTAAGAAATCCCTACGCTCACACATTGTACTTATGGCAAATCAGGTCTTTTACTTTTAATAGACTTTTGCCATTCAATCATTTTTTGGGCATGTTCTTCTACCATTTGCGCCATTTTAGGGTCTCCGTTTTGTAAGCGGAGTTTTGAAGCCCATCGCAATAATAGTTCTGGAGCCATGTTGTCCTGCCCTCTTAAAAGAAATACAGGTTCATCCTGTGGAATTTTGTTCTCAGGGTCTTGAATCCTGTTGTAATCTGGTCTTGCGTGTAGCATAAATTTAAATTTAAACGCCAGCACTTAACACTAAATATAAAATATACGGGTGTTAGTGCATATTTTAACGGTATTACCTTTAATTTACTTTAGTGTATCGGGATAGGATACCGCTTTTAATCCCGTACATTTCATATTTTTAACGTTAGCAAACAGCTTAAAATGGCATTCCATCATTTTTTATGGGATTGAAAAACAATTTTAATCTGTAAGGATATTGGTGATATATTTTGCGCCAAAGATTCATTTTAAGGTAGTACCAAATTCTTACAAAGAATATTTTAAATTTAGCATACCAATCAAAAGTAAATTGTTCGTACTTACAGGCAAAACATGAACCACTATAACAACCCTCGATAACAGTAAATTGTAGCCCTGTTTCTTTAGGAAAGAATCTTGGTTTTATAATACATGGTTTATTGTCCCATGCTGTATGAATAGCTTTAATTTTCATAATATAATTGAATTAATAAAACCGTTTGCTAACAAAGTATATAGTGCAGGCGGGCTGTTGTCCCCGTAGGACATACGGTTAATAATTTGAGTTTGCAACCTCGCATCAAAAGCTTAGCCAAATTCCCTCCCGACACCATATACAAATCGTTAGCTGCTATATTGCGGAACTTGCAAGCGCATCAGTATATTCATCTTTCGTTATTTTGATATACTCTTTATCCTCGCAAATATCACACACTTCAATTCTTATATACTCCCACTCCAATTCAGGTAATTTATCCCAATCTTTAGTTTTTGTATTGTATTTTTGTTTATGAATGTGATAATCTTCAACTTTATAGTTGTGTTCACCTTCTTCACATTCAATTCGGCTTGTAGAATAAGTAACTTCAATTTCTCTGGTTACATTAAATTCTTTTTCACAGCTTCCACATGTTGCAGTTCCTTCATCTTCGCCAAATTCCCAACTATCTTCATCTTCCCAACCGCAATAAGGGCAGGTAATATTTCTTTCGTTATTATGTTCCATTTTATTGTTATTTAGTTGTTTAATAAATACAGCAGCTAACACGTTGTATACGTCAGTTTTGCTGGGTAATTTCGTTCTTAATCGATAGTTGAGTGCAAGCAAAACCGAACGCATACAACCACCGTTATGTAGCATATTAAGACTGCACAGCTTCGGGCTTAAATGCGTGTGGATGCTGTTTCTTTGCTAAAGCGAAAATCCTTTTAAATTCTTCTTTTTGCTCTTTATCCATCATCATTATTTGCATTGTAAATGACATTTCCAACCAACCATCGCCAATAAGCCATGATAGGTAATTGTCTTTTTGTTCTTCTGGTAAATGAACTTCCTGTCGATAACCTTTAATAGCATTATAGGCATTTACAAGTTTCACATCAGGAAAAGTTTTTACGATTGACTCCTTAAATTCTTTTTCAAACTTGGCTGATTCATTTTCGTGGTCGTAACCAAAATACATTAAATCCATCATATTGTTAAAGTTTTAATTATTAATAAAATACGCTACATAACACGCAATAAAAAACAAAAGGGTATTATCTGTAATTTAAGCGTTGTAGCTGTTTGCAAGGGTTGTGTCGGTGGATAAGAAAGCGGTTTCTAATCCCTTTCGTTTCTTATTGCCACCGTTATAAGCAAGCATAAGACGCTACCGCTTGCCTAGTTTTTCTTCTATCGCCCTGCAAGTCATGAGTAAGTCTCCAAATCTTTTATCGTTATTTCCACGCATTTTATCAAGTTCAAAACCTAAATAGAAGTGTTGTAATCTCAACTGTCCATAGCCGAAAATATCATCATCCAGAGCCTCTGGGTTTTCATCGCTTTCAATATATTTAAACCAATCATTTTCGTAATTGGCTCTATTTAACTCTTTTATTTCGTAATCATCCCCAGTACAATAACTCTTAAGAAAAATGGTATCTTTTGTTAGTTTTACCAATTTGTATTTGTAACCAACATAGCTTTGTTCGTTTCTTTGTATTTGCGTAACAAAATCACCTATTTTAAATTTATTTATTTTCATTGCTTTTGTTCTAAGTGGTTAATAAATAACTCTATTTCGTTTTTTAATAGCTTCATTTTTTCCGTAAAATCTTCAATATTTTCGGAGTTCTTAATTAGTTTAACTGTTTTGCTGCAATCAGATATTGCTAAAAAAATAGTTCTTTCGGCTCCATCGCTGTATTTCACTTCTCCATCAAATGCGACAACACTTCCAAGTGAAGGAGAATCATCTTTATTCAACCAAGTTCTTTTATTATATCGTTCCATAATGCCTGCTTATAACAAAAACTATATGTCAAGTTTGCGGAGAAAATTTTACTACCATGAAACATTCTGCAAGCCGCAAACCTGCATATAGTTTCGGCCGTTATGGGTTATTTTAACCCGCTTTCATCATCGACATCGTTAATATCGACAATCTTAGTTTTTAGGTTGAGCGGCCTGAGAAAATTATCAAGCCACTCAATTTTTTTGATTACCGTCTTTTTCTTTGACGGAAAATCAGTTCTCTCATAGTTCTGAGCATTACAAAAAGCAGCATCCGTTTTGAATAGCTGCCTTATTTTAGTTTCAATTAAGTTTTTCATCCTGGAAACTTAAAATCAAACCCATGTTGTTTTGTTCCTGGTGGGTTTTGCTTTCGGTAAATGTGCTTATCAACGCATTCTTGACAGATATTTCCACAGGACTGACAATCATTATCCCTTTTGTTTTCATCCAGTTTGTTGACAAATTCATAAGCTCCTTCAATCATACTATCGAATCCAAAAAAATCGTTCTGGTAAAATGGATGGCTTAGTATTTTATAGAAACCAACCTTTTCACCTGTTTCTTGGGCTCCTGTTTGGTTTATCACAAAATAATTTTCGCTTATATCATCGTTCATTACCGTGTTTTCGCAATAAGGACATGAGGTTTCATATTCTTCACTAAAACATCGTTCACATAAAAACTCATCTTCTTCCATATCAATATTTGGAGCATCCCACATTTCAAACATAGATTCTCCACACTGATCGCAATTGCATTTTTTTTCGATAATAAATTCAATTTCTTCGTCCGTAATTTTCAAAGGGGAACTGCTGTATTTTTCAGCGTACCATAATTTGATTTTTTCTTTCATATATTTTCATTTAAGTAATTAAAATACAGGCGTTACATCAACTATATGTCAAGTCGGTTTTTGTTGGTGTACGTTGGCTCATTTATGACTTATATATTTTATTAATTAACTCATTCATTTTTTGAATCTTTGGGGGAAAAGCATAGTTTATCCTTGTTTCAATGAATTCTTTTTCGCAATAGGTATATTTAGCTATTTCTGAAATTTTAAACCCTTGTATTTTTGCGACAGCACAGCAAACATCAAAATGATAGGTAGTACCGGTATGTTCTGAATATTGTCTTCCAATAATAACCCCATAACCCAACATGAATATCCTTTTCAATGTGACTACATTACCTTGTTTTTTAATATTCTCCGCTATCTTGATTTCTATTTTATCCACATCTATTTTAAACTGCTTATCTGTGTCAATCAAATTGTTAACGGTTTTGCAAGAATAGAGTACAGAAGTGTGATCCTTGCGGCCCAATGCTGCACCGATAGTGCTTAGGGATGATTTTGTTAGTTTTTTAGAAAAGAACATAGCGATTTGCCTTGCCTGAACTATTTCTCTTTTCCGGGCTTTGATCTGGATGCTACCAGAAGGAAGATCGTAGTAATCTTCTACAGTAGTAGCGATAAGAGAAATGGGATCATATTCAGAAAGTAGGTTACTCATAATTTGATTGTTATATAGTTGTTCCTGTGGGGAGAATCGGACTCCCCGGAAACCATTCAGGATTATTGTTCGATAATTGGAACCATTGGAAACAATTCTTCGAACTTTTTAATTTCGGTGTCAATGATAGTATCACGTACCTCTTCGTAGGTTGCTTGCGCTCCCGGAGAGATCAAAGTAAAAGCCACTTCCTTGCCGTTAATTTGAGCAAAGGTTTCTACTTCGATGATTTCAGCCTGAAACCCCTTCATAATTGGTATTTTCAGATTGAAAGATTTCGGAAGGTTGGAATTTACAACCTGTTCAAAATTGTCGGTTTTGTCTCCCGATTCTTTTACTGAACGCTGAATGCTGTTATTTACAGTTGCGGTAAAGTTCAGCAGGTCATTGACAAGTTTCATATTGTCTTCCTTGCTCGTAAAGAAATACCGGTTCATCTTGAAAAATAAACCAAGCTGAGTAGGTGTCCATACTTTGCCGGTATTTATTCCAAACTCTTCAAATTTTGGTTCTGTTTCAAGTTTACCAACAACTTGACCCCGGATATAGTCATCATTCTCATTCACAACAAGGGTGATAGATACTTTTTCCCGGTTAACAAGGATGTGACATCGGGTAAGGTTCAGTTGTGGCACAATACCATCTGGCTCAGTAAATTGATACCTTTTTGAGAGGAAGATGAACGGAGCTTGAATAACGCCTCTCAAATCGACTTTAATAGGTGCTTTAGGATCGAGAACCTTTATTGCTGCACCTTCCCGAACTACAATTTCTGTTACACCTTCGTGTAGTGTAAAATTGAATTTCTTTTCTTCTGACATAATTAATCGTTTGTGCCTGTTTTTGGCAGTTTAAACATTTTTGTTTGACGTTCTTCAGGTTTAATTCTCCTGGTAGAAACAAGTAACCCTTCGCTGTTATAGTATCCGACCGTGTTTGTTTCATGGTCTACGAATTTAAAGCAATCCTCATTTACGTACTCGGACCTTTTGCGGATGCTTTCCAAAAGATTTTTTCTGCATTGATCCTTTGGTTTCATTTTTAAGTTAATCTCTTTTACAAGTTCTTTCTTCTCAATTTGAAGATCGTTTAGCTCAATAGAAACATCAGCCAGATTGTCTTTCATGGCTTCCATTTCCTCTTGTGTAAATTCACGTGTAAAACCAATGTTTTCCACTTCTGTACAGTTGGCATCAAGGAATTGAACCCTTGATACTCCTTCCGGGTATTCTAACCCTAATTGTTTTTCCATAATTATTTAAAAATTTGAAAATTTTATCACCAACGGTTAGGCCTTCTGGTAAGACGGTAATTCCGGTTCCTCGTAGGTAAAGAGAGCCACCAACGGTTAGGCCTTCTGGCAAAACGGTAATTCCGGTTCCTTGTATGTCAAGAGAGCCACCAACGGTTAAGTTTTCTGGCAAAACGGTAATTC